>ENA-OQDM01000109-OQDM01000109.1-human-gut-metagenome-genome-assembly--contig:-NODE-109-length-54779-cov-2.400754_pt1 | contig 54779 bp, 59 predicted proteins | sample MGYA00242772_ERZ504605 | MGnify/ENA primary metagenome ERZ504605 (study PRJEB26092, sample SAMD00036348) | human gut metagenome | host: Homo sapiens | study: EMG produced TPA metagenomics assembly of... | reverse complement strand
ACCATCCATATGCCGTCATCCACTCCCTAGCATACGTTTTTCCAGATTATTTTCTCCATCATCTGAAAAAAACGTACACTGACCGACAGTAAGCGTACGTTTTTCCGGAGAAGGCCTGAAATAGTCTGGGAAACCGTACGCTCAGGGTGAGTAAGATCCGAATATGTCGTAACAAAAGAAGGACGAAGCCCTATCCAATACGCAAAAAGCCCCGACCGGTTGGGGTCGGGGCTTCTGTGAGCTAATCAGTTAATGCGCTAGGCGCATCGACTAATATCTCAGCGTCACGCGGTCGATGCCAGCCTGGACGTCAGTAAGGACGGAATCCCAGGACTTGATGAAGGAAGCGACGCCGTCGGCTTCCAGCTTGTCGGTGACAGCCTTGAAGTCGATGCCCAGCTCAGCGAGCTTGGCCATGATGGCGTGGGACTCTTCGTAGGTACCCTTGATGGTCGGAGCGCCGTTGCCGTGATCGGCGAGAGCGTTCAGGGTCTTCTCCGGCATGGTGTTCACGATGAGCGGGGCAACGAGCTCGTCAACGTAGACGCAATCGGAATAGGCCGGGTTCTTAGTGCCGGTGGAGGCCCACAGCGGACGCTGCTTCTTGGCGCCCTTGGCTTCGAGAGCAGCCCAACGCGGATCGTTGGCGAACTTGTTCTCGAACAGCTCGTAAGCGAGGCGAGCGTTGGCGATAGCGGCCTTGCCCTCGAGAGCCTTGGCCTCATCGGAGCCGATCTCCTCAAGCTTGTTGTCGACGGCGGTGTCCACGCGGGACACGAAGAAGGAAGCGACGGAACCGATGTGCTTCAGGTCATGGCCGTTGGCGTCAGCCTGAGCGACGCCTTCGATGAAGGCATCGATGACCTGCTCGTAACGCTCGAGCGAGAAGATCAGGGTGACGTTGACGGAGATGCCTTGGCCAGGGTTGCAGTGATTGCCGGCAGGCCTTCGAGGGTTGCCGGGATCTTGATCATGGCGTTCGGACGGTTGACCTTCTCCCAGAGCTCGACAGCCTGCTGCTCGGTGGCTTCGGTCTCGTGGGCCAGACGCGGATCAACTTCGATGGAAACGCGGCCATCGACGAAATCGGTGGCTTCGGCGATCTCACGGAAGATGTCGGTGGCGTTGCGCACGTCGGTGGTGGTGAGCTCGCGGATAGCGGTCTCAACGTCAACCTTGCCGAGCTCCTTGAGCTGTGCATCGTACGGGCCGACCTGGCTCAGAGCCTTCTGGAAGATGGACGGGTTGGTGGTGACGCCAACGACGTTCTTGTCCTTGATGAGCTCCTGCAGGTTGCCGGATTCGATACGGGTGCGGGACAGATCGTCCAGCCAGATCGAGACACCGGAGTCAGAGGTGCGCTGAGTTGCTTCAGTCATTGTTTTTCTCCTTGATACCTTTTTGGATCAAATCTTTATTTATTGTGCGGTAAAAGGGGAGAGGCACATGCATCATGCCCCTCCCCGTCGAATCACTTGGCGGCTTCGACTTCCGCAATGGAGGCCTTGGCGGCTTCGACAACATGCTCGGCGGTGATGCCCAGGTCGATCATGTTCTGAGCACCGTCGCCCTGCAGGCCGAACTGCTCGATGGAAACCGGCTTGCCGTAGGAGCCGAGGTACTTGTACCACGGCATGGCAACGCCAGCCTCGACGGAGACACGAGCCTTGACGGAGGCCGGAAGCACAGCTTCCTTGTACTCGGCGTCCTGCTCCTCGAACCATTCGAGGGACGGAGCGGACACAACGCGAGCCTTAATGCCTTCACCAGCCAGGGTCTTGGCTGCGGAGACGGCCCACTGCACTTCGGAACCGGTGGCCATGATAATGACGTCAGGGGTGCCCTCGGTGTCGACAAGCACGTAAGCGCCCTTCTTGACGCCGTCCTTGGCCTTCTCAGCGGTTTCGGCAAGAACCGGAACGCCCTGGCGGGTCAGCACCATGGCTGCAGGCAGAGTGTTCTTCTTCTCGAAGAAGTAACGGTAGGCTTCGGCGGTCTCGTAAGCGTCGGCCGGGCGGACGACCTCAAGCTGCGGGATGGCACGGAAGGAAGCCAGGTGCTCCACCGGCTGGTGGGTCGGACCATCTTCGCCGACGGCGACGGAGTCGTGGGACACACATACAGGTTCGGAATCTGCATGAGGGCGGCCAGACGCACAGCGGAACGCTCGTAGTCGGAGAACATGAAGAAGGTGCCACCGAACGGACGGGTATGGGAGCCCAGCAGGATGCCGTTGGTGATGGTACCCATGGTGAACTCGCGCACGCCGAAGTGCAGCTGACGGCCGTACGGGCTGCAGACCGGCCACTGCTTGGTGGCGCACTCGGCAGGAGCGAAGGTGGCAGCGCCCTTAAGATCGGTCTTGTTGGAGCCACCGAGGTCGGCGGAGCCGCCCCAGAGTTCCGGCATGACAGCGGCGATGGCGTTCAGCACGGAACCGGAAGCGCCACGGGTTGCAACGCCCTTGCCGACTTCGAAGGTAGCCTCGAGGTCATCGATGGCCTTGTCGAAGCCCTCCGGCAGTTCGCCGGCCTTGAGGCGGTCATACAGGGCAGCGTTGTCCGGGTTGGCCTTGCGCCATGCGTTGTACTTCTCGTCCCATTCCTTGTGGGCTTCGAGGCCGCGCTCGGCAACCTTGCGTGCGTGAGCCAGAGCCTCTTCGTCGACATGGAAGGACTCTTCCGGATCGTAGCCAAGCAGTTCCTTGAGGCCTGCGACGGCTTCGGCGCCCAGCTTGGAGCCGTGAGAGGACGGATCATTGGTCTTGCCCGGGGTCGGCCATGCGATCAGGGTATCGACCTTGATGAGCTTCGGCTGGTTCGGAGCGGCCTCGCGAGCCTTGGCGATGGTGTCGGCCAGACCCTCGACGTCCTCCTTGTAGGAGCCGTCAGGCTGGATGAAGCTGAACTCGTCGGTGTACCAGCCGTAGGCCTGGAAGCGCTTGAGCACGTCCTCAGCCAGAACCAGATTGGTGTCGCCTTCGATCTGGATGCGGTTGGCATCGAAGATGACGGTCAGGTTGCCCAGCTGCTGGTTGGCAGCGAGGGAGGCAGCTTCGCCAGAGATACCTTCTTCGATATCGCCTTCGCCGCAGATGACCCAGATGTTGTGGTCGAACGGGGATTCGCCTGCCGGAGCTTCCGGATCAAGCAGACCACGCTGGAAACGCTGGCCATAGGCGAAACCAATGGCGGAAGCGAAGCCCTGGCCCAGCGGACCAGTGGTCATTTCGATGCCCGGGGTCAGACCATATTCCGGGTGACCCGGGGTACGGGTGTCAGCACCGCCGCGGAAGTTCTTCAGGTCATCCAGAGTCAGGCCGTAGCCGGAGAAGTACAGCTGGACGTACTGGGTGAGGGAAGCATGACCGCCAGAAAGGATGAAGCGGTCGCGACCTTCCCAATTGGGATCGTTCGGATCATGCTTGATGAAATGCTGGTACAGAGTGTAGGCGATAGGCGCCAGGGAGACGGGGGAACCCGGGTGGCCGTGTCCCGCACGCTCAACCGCGTCGGCCGACAGGACCTTGGCCATCTTGATGGCGCGCTCGTCCAGCTCGGTCTCCTTGAATTCGGTCATGGATTACTTTCCTTCCAATTGGTCGGGCCGCGTATCCGGCTTGTGCCGAGCGCTCGACGCCCTCACATTGCGTTTTCCATAGTAGCGATGTGAGGTGACGTTGTGGTGGATTTTTGGCGTGTTTTGGTAGTTTGTGTTCTGTTAACGCTCACAGTTAACATTCTAGTGCGATTGCTCTGTTCGATTGGTGGTATGACGAGCATTTCGGGAGATTGCTATCGGGAAAAACGAGAAACGAGTACTCTGGAAGCGAACGTATTAGCACTCGCGCCTCGCGAGTGCTAATACAATGGGAGAAGTATTTACGGAAGACGGTTTCTCCTAATATCGCAGATATTCCGAAAACCGGCTCCCGCTGAATCGTATCGTGTATACATAAAGAGGAGGCACGCATGACGCAGTCAAGACGTATGTTGGTGCTGCGTGCCGTCGTCGAGGACTATATTCGCTCGCAGGAGCCAGTCGGTTCGACCACCTTGACCAAAGATCATGATCTGGGCGTCAGCTCGGCCACCGTCCGTAATGATATGGCCGCCTTGGAAGATGAGGGATATCTTATTCAACCCCATACGTCGGCAGGGCGCATACCAACGGAAAAAGGGTACCGATACTTCGTGGACCGCTTGGCCACAGTGGTGCCGATGTCTGAAGCGCAACGCCGTGGCATCAACAGTTTTCTGTCGGGATCCGTCAATCTGCAGGACACCTTGCAGCGCGCAGCCCGCCTTCTGGCACAGATCACCGGTCAGGTCGCGGTTGTGGCGGCCCCGTCGTTGGCGAAATCGACATTACGGCATATCGAAATCGTTCCCGTATCAATCAACACCCTGTTGGCCGTCGTCATCACTGACACCGGCCGAGTGGCGCAACATATACTCAACGTTTCCGAGTTGCCGGACACCACAGTGCTGTCGCATCTGGTCAACGAAATCAACGCGCAGTGTGCCAGCGTTTCTTTGACACGAACCGCGGACTATGTCAGGCAGATGTCATCCCGCAAGGAATACCGCCCCATCAGCAAACTAGCGGAAACGCTTGCTCAAGCTTTCGATGGCATGGCCGACGACGAGCGCGCGAGCGAACTCTATATGGCAGGAACCTCACGACTCGCGCACCAGCGTGCCGTGGCCGATCTTGCACCATTGTTCGATGCGCTGGAAGAGCAAGTCGTGCTCATGAAACTCATGAGCACGTTGAGCGAAACCACGCAATCCGATGGAGTCGGAGTGGCCATCGGCTCCGAAACGCACACGCCCGGTCTGCTGCATGCATCCGTGGTGACCAGCGGGTACGGTCGAACCTCGGCAACCGCTGACGACGTAACAAAAGGCGAGACTGCGGAGGAGCAGGGGAGAGAGACAAGCAATCACACCACTGCAGCGCAGGATTCCACCGAGCCCATCGCCTTCGTCGGATCCATAGGACCGACGCATATGGACTATGCGGCGACCATGGCAGCAGTGCGTGCCGTTGCCAGATATCTGACCGCATTCGTGGCTCACGACGAAAACCAAAACAACAGCTGACCCCGCCTTATGGCACAATGACACGCGAAAAGCAATAGGGAGAAAGAACAACCGTGACGGACTATTACGAAGTGCTGGGCGTAGACCGCTCCGCAAGCGACGACGAGATCAAAAAAGCTTATCGAAAGATGAGCCGCAAATATCATCCCGATATCGCAGGTCCGGAATTCGAAGACAAATTCAAGGAAGTCAATAACGCCTACGAAGTGTTGTCCGATCCACAGAAGCGTCAGATGTTCGACGCCGGCGTGGACCCGAACGATCCGAACGCCGGCGGCATGCATGGCGGATTCAGCGGCGGATTCGGCGACATGGGTGACATTTTCAACATGTTCACCGGAGGTGCTTTCGGCGGTGGCAACGGCGGTCCGACCCCTCGTACACAGCCGGGACGCGATGCACTGGCCACAGTGACCATCGACTTGAAGACTGCGGTGTTCGGCGACACCGCACATGTTGAAATCAAAACGTTCGGTCTGTGCCAGGAATGCGCCGGCACCGGCTGCCAGAAAGGTACCCAGCCGGCACAGTGCCCCGACTGCCATGGTCAGGGCTACGCACAGCGCGTGGTGCGCACCATGCTTGGCCAGATGATGACCACCGCTCCATGCGAGCGTTGCGAGGGACATGGTACCGTTATCGAAAATCCGTGTCCGTCCTGCCTTGGTCATGGTCGTGTGCGTATCTCCCGTAATGTCGGCGTGTCCGTGCCTGCCGGCGTGACGAACAATACCCGTCTGCGTCTCGCTAATCAGGGCGAGGTGGGTGAAAACGGCGGTGTTGCCGGCGACCTGTATGTCGACATCCGCATCGCTCAGGATGACACCTTCACTCGTGACGGTGATGATTTGCACTGCTGGATCCAAGTGCCGATGAGCTGGGCCGTACTGGGGCATGATCTGGAAATCGACACGTTCGATGGCAAGCAGTCTGTGAGAGTGCCTGCAGGAAGCCAGCCTGACGACACTGTGACCTTGAAGAATCTGGGCGTCACGCATCTTAACAACAAGAGCGAGCGTGGCGATCTGGTGGCGCATATCGCAGTGAAGATTCCGACAAAGCTCACTGACGACGAGCGTGCTTGATGGAACGGTTTGCCGAAAAGCATGACACAGATGCCCAACATGTTGCGGTAAGCGCACGCCCGACTTCCGGAACGAAGAAGGGCTTCTTCTCCAAGCTGAAGGATGCACTGCGCTGAATTTCCCTATCCTCATGTCGTACATCCGATGAGAAAACGTTAGATCGCATATCAAATAGCCGGTTGCTTCAAAAACGAAGCAACCGGCTATTTTGTCAATGTTTCTGCTGTAGCAAGCGGATTGCCTCACGCCTACAACAGCCAATCATTAGGCATATCTACGTGTTTATTTGAGCAATGACCGGCACATAGCGCGATACTGGTTCACATAGCCACCGCCGAAGAACACGCAGTGGCCTGCGATGGGGTAGAGCTGCCACAATGTGGTGCGCTCCTGCCATCCTGCTTTCAGCGGATGTACGGACTGGTATCCGTCGAGAATGTCCCGCAAGTACGACATGCCGAATAGGTCAAGCATGGCGAGATCCTCTTCACGATGCCCGCCGTGCGCGGCTGGGTCGATCAGCACCGCTTCCACGGATCCGGAATCGGCCGACCACATGACATTGCCGCTCCACAGATCGCCGTGCACTCGTGCTGGCTTGTCATTGGCCGCCTTGCCCAGTATTTCAGGCAACGCTTCAATGACGGCCTCAGTCAGTTCCATATCGTAATCAGTGAGTTCACGGCGCTTCATACCAAGCTGTACCATCGGACGGAGCCTGCCTTCGGCCAAATATGTCGCCACATCATCCCATTCGCCTGCGTCCATGGGAACGGGATCCTGCAAGGGGCCGAAATAACAAGTTCCCGTATATCCGGCTGGGGCAGATCCAAAGTAATCGGCTCCGGCATCATGCATACGCGCGAGAGCAGCGCCGAAATCATGCGCGGCCTGCAAAGTCGGACCACAGGCGTCACTCGTTCAATGTTGAGATAATCCTTGCCCCAGTCGTACACGTCTACCACACGTGGCCCGCCTTTGGATTGCGCTTCGCCAAGCCACTGCAGGCCACGGCCCTCGCATTCGAAGAAACCTTCAGGACTGAATGCCCTGCTCTTGCGATATTTGCTCATGCTGCCCGACCTTTCCTTGCATGATCCGCCACATTTGCGAGACCTTATGGAATCGTTAGTGAAGCTCCGATGGGTTTTGGCACCATTGTGTGCATGGTTTGAGACAACTCAAGGATCCATAGCGAAAAATTAGACCCCTCTCGCTAGTCTTGGATGCGGAAAAGCAGACGAAACCATTGATACATATAAAAGAGGGTTCATGAATTTCTTCCAAGCGATTTTCCTTGGTCTGGTGCAGGCATTGACCGAGTACCTGCCAGTTTCTTCCAGCGCGCATATTCGCATTATCGGCGATTTGATGCTGGGATCCGATCCGGGCGCCGCGTTCACCGCAATCATCCAGATCGGCACCGAGCTTGCCGTGATTTTGTATTTCCGACATGACATCATCCGCATTCTTGGAGCATGGTTCGGCTCCCTGTTCGGCAAAGAAGGCAAGGATTTCAAAAGCCGTATGGGAGCGCACAATCCAGACACGCAGATGGGCTGGTTCATCATCCTCGGCACGATGCCGATTCTGATTGCCGGACTGCTGTTCAAGCATGCGATCGAAGGGTCACTGCGTAATCTGTGGATCACCGTCACCGTACTTGCATTGTTCGGCGTGCTGCTGTGGGTGGTCGACGCCCGTTCCAAGCAGGTCAAGACCATGAAGGAAATGACCTGGAAGGATGCGCTGATCTTCGGCATCGGCCAGATGCTCGCATTGATTCCCGGCGTTTCCCGTTCTGGGGGCACCATCACCTTTGGACGCGCCATGGGATACACCCGTGAGGCAGCCGTTCGAGTGAGCTTCCTCATGGCCATTCCTGCCGTGTTCGGCGCAGGCATTCTGGAAGCCGTATCGGCCGTCAAGGACGTTGCCGCGGGGGATGCCGGTATGTTCCCCGGCTGGGGTCCTACCATTGCCGCAGCCATCGTGGCATTTGTGGTCGGCTACGTGGTGATCATCGGCTTCCTGAAGTTTGTTTCCACCTTCTCGTACAAGGCATTCGCCATCTACCGCATCGGCTTGGCGATCGTCGTGGCATTGCTGCTGATTACCGGCGTGCTTTCGCCGCTGGAAGCCGCAGCTGCAGCGTGAATCTAATTCGATAATCGAATAACAAAAAAGTCGGGCCGATCATCCTGCGATGGTCGGCCCGACTTATATATTCACTGCTTATCGCCAATCACAACTTAATTGCCACGCAAGAACGATTCAGCCTCACGAATCAGCTCTTCGCAAGCGGGCATGCCATTCGACGCGATACGTTGCGCTTGAGCGTTCAAATCGTAGTCGCGTTCCAGACAGGCAAGATAATCGCCGGCATGCGTCTGCTCGACAATCTCGTCGGCAGCCTTGCGCCATTCGGCGGCTTTTCTGTTCAAATCACCTTCAGTCAGCGGATGCTCAAGTAAAAGAGACAATGCGCGAACCAATTCCAGCGTGCCCTGCAAGCACTCGGTATTCGCACAGTAATGGGGTACGGACACCCACATGGATGTGGTATGAAATCCTGCGTCCGCCGCAAATGCGTCAAGAATGTTGGGGATGCCCACAGGGCCGTTATATTCCTTGTCGGGTTCGCTTTCGCAGTCATTTTTGGAAATGTCAAGCGGCAAAGGCCTGGTGTGGGGGCAATCGTCGAACATGGATCCAAGCGTGACGATACCGCTCACATCGTAGTCTTCTGCGATGCGCAACGTCTGCCTGCAGTATTCCTCCCAACGATAATTTGGCTCGGGGGCGATCTGAGCGAGAAAATGCAGCGAGGGGGAGACTGCAATGTCATAGAACGTGGTCTGTGGCCAGATGATTCGTTTACGACCTTGTACCGAGCAAATCATCGGACGGGCTACCTGATAGTCGTAGAAACCCTCATTGTCGATATGATGCACCTCCTGTGAATCATATCGCGACACAAGATGCCGTATGACGTTCGTCGCAGCCTGGCAGGCGTCATTCCACCCCTCAAACGCGGAGATCATTATTGTCTCGCGTTTTTTCGTCTCCTCACACATGCTTTAAATGTATAACGAAATCATATTTCCGCAAACACGCTTCCGCCATCGGTGAATGTGACGAGCAGGGCATCCCGATCTAGACAACAGCATCTCAAAATACCCGAATGTCAAGAAAGCTCAAAACCTTTTTCGGTAGATAAAAGCCCTTTGAAAACAGCAAAACACGAACACGACACGCGGACTTGCAAATTTTGAGAATGCGGATATAGTAGATACTCGTACTCAGGCAGTAGTACTGCGGAGAACATGCGGACATAGCTTAGTTGGTAAAGCGCAACCTTGCCAAGGTTGAGACCGCGGGTTCGAGTCCCGTTGTCCGCTCTAAGGTTCCGATTGATTATCGACCTTTAGGGTGGGTTAGCCAAGCGGTTAGGCAGCGGCCTGCAAAGCCGTATAGACGAGTTCGACTCTCGTACCCACCTCTTGTTGTGCTTGACGTGTGCGAGTGCGACGCATGACCCGGGCGGTTGGCGCAGAGGTAGCGCACTTCCCTGACACGGAAGGGGTCACAAGTTCGAATCTTGTATCGCCCACTGGAACGTGAGTTCCTATATAACCCATCATCGGGTGATTGGCGCAGCGGCTAGCGCACTTCCTTCACACGGAAGGGGTCATAGGTTCGATTCCTATATCACCCACCATCGGGCGGCACGTCGTGCCGCCTTTTTTGTTGGTTTCGTTGGGTTTCCGCCGTTTCGTGCGGCATGTCGGAAACGGGTGGCGCGTGGTGTTGGGTTTGGGCGCCATATCGATTCATGGCGCCTATACTTCCAGGCAACGCAACATCAATCAAAAAGTCGAGCAGGATCTCAGAGGTAAGCTGGGACTGCCGGCCACAGGCGAAATCTATTACGTGCAGGATCGTCCGTTGTATCAGGAGTACGAGAATCTCGTTCTGACCACCTACGACAAATGGTTCGGATACCATCCATGATGGAACGATTTTCGACAAGGCCAACGTTCCTGCAACAGAGGAGGGCGGTGATTATGTTCACCAGTATATGGTGATTTTGACTGACTACAAAGAATCGGTTGATATTGGATGGTATCAAATGTCTTCCAGCACCGATGAACCTGATGATCTCGTTCAGGCAGGCATCGACGAATTCCAGAATTATGAGAACCAGTTCCTGAAGGATGAGGATCTTGTACGGCCTATTTTGATGCTGTTGTAAGGCATGAGTTGTCTCACAGGGAAATCTGGGCGCGCTGCGGAACCGCGGGTCCGCCTGTCGCGGGCAACTTGATTGGAGCTGCAACCAACTCCTATGCAGTGAAATACATGGGTGCGGATAAATCCCAGATCGAGTCCACGCAGGGAGAAGACTATAAGATGACGCAGCAGAGCGACGCGGTGGCCGAGGCCATTCACTCCGGCGATGCTCCTAATTCAAGAAGAGCCGTCTGCAACAAGGCATTGCGGGAAATGATCGACGAGCAGCGCTGAAATCAATCCCCGCGAATATAACTTCGAATACAGTTTTAAGTCCGGAATACACACTATCCGGGCTTTTCCGTGTTCTTTCAAGGTGTACGGCTACAATGGCAGCTTGTGAGTGACGAAGCATTGAATCTCAATCAGCCGGTCAAAGACATGGGGCCGAACGAGTTGAAGGCTTATGCCAGGCTCGGCAAACAGCAGCATGACGAGGCGAATCGTGAGCTGGAACGCCGTTGGCGCAGCTATGATGACATGTTGCCAAACGACCAGTTCGTGTCAATTATCGACAAGACTGAGGGATAAGACCCACTTTACGGTGTATGATTCGTGACCATGCCGGTCTCAATACCGGCTATTTGCAAGGGTAATGACTAGAATGGCGACTATGACTGATCCGATTCCAAGCGCAGGTGAAACGACCATCATTGGCCTTCCTGCAATAACCGTACCGGTGACTTCCACCGGAGACCGTCCTCTGACGAAAGAGGACCTTGAAACCATCATGCGTCTTGCCGATGGCACGGCATTGCTGATCTCGACTAGGGGAGCGGTGTCGGGGTCGCGGTATCTTCTTGACGAGGATGAGATTACCGTCGGCCGTGATCCAAGAGCGGACATTCTTTTGGATGATTCCACGGTTTCCCGCGCCCATGCGGTGTTCCGCAGGTCTGACGGCAGGTATTCCGTTATTGATGCGGGAAGCTTGAACGGCACCTATGTGAACCGCCAGCGTGTTGATCAGCAGGAGCTTAAGAATGGCGATGAGATTATTCTTGGCAAGTTCCGTCTGGTTTATTTCGACAATAAAGCCGTCATTGCCGGTTGATCCACGTTATGCGGGATAGACTGTGTACAACAGCTTCGCGCCCATGAGCTTCGCACGAATGCTCATGGGCGTTATTGTAGATGTCGTAGGAGAGCGTGATGAACGAAGCAGAGCCAACAACGCGGTTGCGTCTGCATGTGTCGACTGCGGTGCAGGGGGAGTTATTCCCCGCGACCGGCACTCAGCCGGTGACGCGCGGCTACAAGGGTACGGTGGCTTCAAAAGTAGCAGGCATCACTTATCGTCAACTTGACTATTGGGCTCGCAGACAAATCGTGGAACCTTCCATCACGCCGTCGCATGGATCCGGTTCGCGCAGGCTGTACTCGTTCAAGGACGTGGTGATCCTTGCTGTGTCGAAAAGACTGCTTGACGCGGGCATCAATCTGCAAAATGTGACGACTGCCATCAGTTTTCTGACGCAGCGTACCGCGGAACAACTTGAGAATATCACGATTATGTGCGACGGTCAGCAAGTGCACGAATGTACGGATAGTGAGCAAATGGTGGCGTTGTTGCAAAGCGGTCGGGCGGTATTCGGCGTATCGGTGGGATCTTTATGGAAGCAGATCAGAGAGACTCTTGCCCACGAGGAATACGTCGATCTGACCACCATGCCTTCCATGATGGGTGGAAACCGACCTGTTGACGATATCACTGCAATGCGCATGAGAAAGAACTTCGAGGCGCAACATCAGACACGCGCCGCCGCGTCACTGTAACATACCAGAATGCATGCCGTATGGTTGATGCGGACTAAGACGGATGTACGAGTCGTTGATATGAGATAGATATGTACAGACAGACATACAACAGGGGAGCAATACATGTTTGATATTCTGCCGGCATTGCTGTGGATTGTCGCAGCGGTCATATCGTTGAACATTTGTTCGATTACTGCAATTCGAGGAAATATCTTCTCAAAAACCAAGAGTGATGTATATCCGGTACGCTGGTCAATTGTCGGATTGCATTTCACATCGCTGATCATCGGAGCTCTGCCGTATCCGATATATACGATGTTCAAACCCAGCTTTTCCTTGAAATTTCAGCATTTCTACGAACAGGTTGGTTGGCCGTCGGCAGCACTGATGGTTATGCTCATCGCCACGGAACTGGTGTTTATGTATCTGCAGGCCCGAAACGGCATGAAAAGCGAAATGGAAAGAAAACTCAGCCAAGCCATTAAGGACTAGCCAAAAGACATCCATCGAAGCGAAAACGCAGCCGTGTGGAAAAACGTCCAGCGAAGCGAGGACGCACCATCCATCATGCCGGTGGGTTATGTCGAGCAAAGTCCCGAAAGGGACGTGCTGGCATAACCCACCGATGTTATGTACAGAAAAGAGCGTCAGTCGAAAACTGCTGTAGCTTTTCTGACATAACGTACATTATCGGACAAAAGTGGGAGCAGGTGCAGGGGGTATTTGAGATGTGCGCGATCTCTCAAAACCCCAGGTATGCAAATGTCATCGCTGGCATGCATACCCAGGGGTTTCTTTGTCTTTATGCACAAGATGATCCGCTCGTGCATCAGCCGTTATCTATCAGGCGAAATAGTCTTCGATGGTTTGCGCAAGCTCACTAACCGAATCGATCACCTTATACGCGCCATGTTCTTTCAGCTCGCCAGGCTCGGCATAACCCCAGCCGCATCCCAAGCAATCCAGACCGCACGCTTTGGCTCCGTCAGCATCGGTCCAACGGTCACCGACCATGAGCGCCTTATCGCCAGCGGCTTCGTCAAACCCAATGTGGTCGAACGCCCATTGAATAACCTGATCTTTGTCGAGACGCGAATTATCTTCGCTGGCACCGTAAATGCCGTTGACCATGGTGTCCAAATGGAAATGCTCGCAAATCGGAATGCACTGATACTGCGGCTTGCAGCTTGCGATCGCCAAGTAGTATCCGTCAGCACGCAGTTTGGCCAACTGTTCTGGGATACCGTCATAAATGGTATTGTTCAAACGGCCCGGAACCTTTTGACCCGGATTATTCGGATCATCGAACACCGCTTCCTGCGCATAATACCTGCGGTAGATGGCAATGCCCTCATCGAGTAAGTCGTCCGGAATATTATTGCGCTGCAACGACTCGACAATTGCAGGACCAATGAATCGCTGCAACTCCTCATCATCAGGCACTGGATACCCCAGTTCCTCAAATACCTTCACCACACAACCAATGATGCCCGGATCAGACTTGGTCAATGTGCCGTCAAGGTCAAGCAGAACGACTTTCTTGGGTTGCTTGGTCTTCTCGGACATGAGATTAATGCACTCCTTGTTAAATGCTCGATGCAATGTGAACTGTTCAGATAACAATTATGCCCGGTCTTACTGACCGGGCATGCAGTTCAAGTGTCGTTCAACTACTGGTTACTCGTAGTCTGGAAACCAGCCGTCGCGATGCATCTGCAGACGCTTTTCAAGCAACGTCTTCAGCTCGTCTTCAGTACGGCGTTCCAATAGCATGTCCCAGTGTGTACGGGTCGGCTTGGAAATCTCGTCGGCCTCACGATCCTCGTCGCCTTCACGATGCGCGGTCATGCCGCACCGGCACTCCCATTCCTCCGGAACCTCCGCGCCTTCAGCGAACGGCAGAATCGTGCGGTGTCCCTTTGGGCACACATATGCGACGTCGTTTCGCGCCGCGAAATCCACATTGTCATCAGATTCCAACGACTTTGCGCCGATGCTCATGCCTCGCAGGCTGCGTTCTGCCATATTGCCTTTGCCTCCTTGGATTGTCTGCTCTGTCTAAGCTACAGAACAGTTCGGACGTGTCTTTTATTCCTTATTCGTCTGCTTGATGTTCGATTTTAGTCGACGCCGGAGTATGCGACGATGCCACGATTGATGCGATCGTACGCCTGTTTTGCGACTGGCGCCAACGTTTCGGCACGATCCGCAAGATACGGTCCAGCCACGGCTATCTGCTGAAGCACGTCGGCAAGCCGTTTGCCGTTACGCACGAAATCGCCGCCCGTCAGATCGGTGCCGTACAGCACCTGCGACAGGCTTTCACCTTGCGCCCAATCGTAGACGATATCGGTGATGCCAAAATCGAGTTGGCGAGGCTCCTCAAGCATGTGATCCTCACATAACATGGCAATCGACGCATGGACGCCCTTAAGCTGCGCTGCGCACACGGCGACGTTCCCTTGAATGCCTCCAGGGTAACGACGCGGCTCTCCCCCGCCTCCCCTGCGGGCTTCGAACACCAACGATGCGACGACGCTGGCCAATTCACAGGCGTTCAACCCGTCAAATGCGCCATCGTCAATCGCCTGCGCCAATACTAGATCAAGCTCGCTGTACAAATGCCGCAACAGCTGGCCACGTTCCGTGAGCTGATAATCACCATGGCCCGCGGATTCCCGTACCGGCTGAAGATAGCCGAGATTGGAAAGCACAGCGCAAATATGATCAAACTGACGTGCCACGGAACCGGTTCGCGAATCGTAACGATGCTGTACCCGTTCCAACTCGCGCATCTCACGAGCCCAACGATGTCCCCATTTCAAGTGCTTCTGCACATCAGGGCATTTACGGCATGGATGGTCGCGGTCTTCTTCTCTGAGTTTCTTGATGCGTTTGTCAAGATCCATAAACGCTTGGCTGCGTTCCTTCTGCGTACGGAACACCTCATGCTTGAGTTTGCGACGTTCGTTCTTCTCCAAATCACTCAAACGCATCCGCAAACGCATGAATTTTTTGAAATCGCCGAATTCACACTGGAAAGCCTGCTCGTATCCTTCCAGAGCCTTGCATAAGGTTTCCATCTGTGCTTCAAGCTGCCATGCCGACTCGTTGGCTTCCCATTGCGCAAAGGAGTGGTCAAGCGTAACGCGAGCTGTTTCATAGTCGCTGGAATTCAATAGATTGACAGCCATATTGAAGGTCGGTCTGAAGCTTGAGTGAAGCGGATACACTCGTTTGCTGGACAAGGCGGCCGCAGTGGCGGGAACAAAACCATGGTGGTCCACCACAACGGCATGTCCGATGGTGTCGATGCCACGTCGTCCCGCACGACCGGTCAACTGGGTAAACTCGCCGGGAGTCAACCCAACATGCCCGGTGCCGTCGAATTTCTCAAGCTTTTCAACCACCACACACCGTGCGGGCATGTTAATGCCCAAAGCCAGCGTTTCCGTGGCGAAGACCATTTTAACCAAGCCTTCTTCAAACAAGCGTTCGACAATCTGGCGGAACAATGCGACCATTCCCGCATGATGCGGAGCGAACCCTTCTTCCAGGGCGAAACGAAATTGCGAGAAATGCAGCGCTTTCAAGTCTTCTTGGCTCAACTGGCCTTCGACCATCTCATCGACGATCCGTCTGATTTGTTGCACTTCGTCGCTGGTGGTGAGTTCCAAGCCTGCGTTGATGCATTGGTCAACCGCTTGATCGCAACCGTTTCTTGAAAAAATGAAGTAGATTCCCGGCAGCATGTCAAGAAAATTCAACTCGTCCACAACCGCCCAGCGTCGAGGCGTATGGCGTTCGACCTTATGCGGGCGATCGTCCCATCGTCCACCTTTACCTTTGGCCCTACGCTTATCAGGACGTCGCTCGCCCTTGCGCCGTTCCGCCTGACGATCAAGCTGATCAAGTCTGTTTATCAGCTGCGCATTGAGTTTGACCGTCTGTTCGCCATTGGCGTCACGCCGATATAGGTCGATGAGTTCTGGTTCGGTATGGTCATCTGCCTGTACGAGCACGTGCTGCTCCAACGGTACCGGACGCTGTTCCGACATGACCAACGTGGTTTTGCCACGAACAGATTCGATCCATTCGGAAAAATCCTCGACATTGGAAACCGTCGCGGAAAGACCTATGATGTTCACGTTTTTCGGCAAGTGGATAATGACTTCTTCCCAGACCGGCCCTCGGAAACGGTCAGCAAGATAGTGCACTTCGTCAAGGATCACATAACGAAGCGCTTCAAGCGTCACGGAATGCTCATACAGCATATTGCGCAACACTTCCGTGGTCATGACCACAATATCCGCCTCAGAGTTGATGGACGTGTCTCCGGTCAGCAATCCGACCTTATCCGTTCCATACTGGTCGACCAGATCATGGTATTTCTGGTTGCTCAGCGCTTTGATCGGCGTGGTATAAAAGGCTTTGACATTCCGTGTCTGCGCCAGATAGATGGCGAAATCGGCTGCGACAGTCTTGCCTGCTCCCGTAGGAGCTGCCACGAGCACATTATCGCCAGCCTCCAACGCATCGTTGGCTTGCATCTGGAATTCGTCAAGCTCGAATGGCATGGATCTTGCGAATTCGGCCGCAACCGTGCGCTGCTTGGCCTGCGTTTGTTTGAATGCGGCATACCGTTGCGCGGGAGACAACTCCACGGTCTCATTGATTTTCGACGGGTCAATACCGTTATTACGGCGACGATGATGGGTCATGATTCCTTAATATGGTTGGGTCAATCGTTACAATGACGCCATTGTGCCCACTGTTGAGCATGACGGCTTCGCTTCGCTTCATGCCTCTCAATGACTCCGGCATGGGCATCCGCATAACGATCTGCAGCATCCTTTAAAGGTCTGGTAAAGAAAGGCGCTTCATTCTCGTTGTTTTGGGGCAATGGTTTGCCCATCGCCTCGATTCGTTTTGCCGTCCGTTCACCCAGCTTCGCCACGTCCTTGAATGCTCGATAGCCGTGTAAACATGCGTAGACGACTCCGGAAACAACCATTGCAAGCATGAACAGAGCGAGCAACAGCCAAATCCACCAAGGCATAGTCTCTCCCCCGTCAGCCTTCATTCTCACGATCGCCAATGCTCAGCTCATGCTGGGCACGGGCGACAATCATGGTACGCAACGTTTCGGGAGCTACGGCAGTGATATGCCGTGCGTGGGAAATACAGAATGCGACATACCAGGAATCGGACGAGACGATCAGATGCACCTTCTCGCCCTCTCCGCACTTTTCGACTGTTGCTCCCGACAGCCCGTCAATAAATGACAGATCATCCTGATTGGTGACGAACACAGCTGGAGTTCCATTATCGAAGCTCCATTTGCGCAATTCGGATGCGGGAACGTCGGGAATGTCGATTTTCGCGGTAGGTTCAACCAGTTCGGCCTTTTCAATGCGGGAAATGCGAAGCACCTGCCAGATGCGAGGCTTTCCTGTGGCCTTGTTGATCGTGGTGTCTTTCTTCACGTACTTAGCTTTGTCAGCCGGTGCAGCGGCAGCGACGTCAGTCCATACGGCAACGTAGAAGACTCCCTCATCGACGAAGATCTTATCTGGCGCGACAAGCTTACGCTGGGTCCTTCCGGCGCCATCCGTATATTCCATGTCAAGCAGCAAGCTCTTGGAGATCGCGCTCTTCACAATGGAGAAATTACGCGGTTCCATCTCATAACCGGTCAGACTCAGCCAAGGCATGTCCCCCGGCTTAACATGTTGACGAAGACGGCTGTACAACGATTCAGCCTGTTCACGCAACTTGTCCGGCAGCAACGACGAATGCGCAAGATAGCTCACCGATGCGGTAAGCATGCTCAAATACTGCTGGGAGATACCTGCCAAGCGTTCCAGCCCAAGCGAATTCGTGGCGGAAACAATGCCTTCAGCGTCAAGCAACGACCAGTCGATGTCAAAGAACTGGCTTCCTGCCATCTCACCATCGTCGGAAACCGTAGTCAGCGTGTTGATGTCTTTATGAATGACATTGACGAACTTCTTCAGCTCGTCATCGGACTTCGGTTTGCCAATGAAACGTTCCGCAAGTTCCTCAAGCGAATATTCTTCGCCGAGGTGCGCCGAAAGGAACAGCATCAGGCGCAGACGACGGTCGACTTCACTACCCGTCTGGAATGCGGAATTCTTCTTCGGACGCCCCTTGCCCTCCTCTGCATCGTCGTCAGCGCTGTTGCGGTTGATTTCCATGGCTGTGACAGTGGAGCTATCGCCTCCTGTGGATTCGTCGGCAGGCACGAACTGCGTGGCGGCATTCAAACGGCGGTTGAACGCGTCGACAGCCTCCTGAGGACTGACGATGGAAGCACCCGGATGAGAAAGCACGAACATGGCCAGATCATCGGAATCGGTGTAGGCGACGTTCAAATGCTCGCCGTCAACATCTACAGTCGCCGCGAAACGACGCTGGTCAACGACCTTGACCAATTCGTCGGGAATGGATTGCGTTCCCAGACCCGGAGCGATGGAATCAAGACCAAGCCCTGGAGTCGGAGTCTGAGGGACGCGAGGCGCGGTACGGGACGTATGCTGCGTCTCATGTGCGGGAGCTGAGGAAATCGACATGGAACGGGCCAGATAGTTGGCCGCGGCAAGAATCGGCAAATCCTCGTCGCCGAACAGCAGACGAACGCGAGGCTCATCTCCAAGCTGCAGACGATAGGATGCGAAATCCTGGCCTTCCGACTTAGATGAATACTCAGGCTGCCTCGATTCGATGGCGATGCCCATGGCCGCAAGCTTGGCACGGTCACGCTGGAATTGCTTGGCAAAAGCCGCCTTCGCCGCCTGATCAGCCAGCTCCCCATAGGAATCGGCATACGCCTTCACACGCTGGGCAATCTGACGGGAAGTGAGCCATTGCGGGAAAGCTGAGGAAAGCACAGCCAATACATCAAGTTCGTGCTTGCCCCATTTGTCGGAGAAACGACGCCTTCCGTTACTGCCCTCTGCCATTAGTCCTCACGTCTCGTTAACGTTTCATCTTAAGTGCCTAGCCGGTTCAGGCTCTGCACACACCTCTCTATGATAGAGGGTTTTCGTTCAGATTGTGTCTATTTTACGAAAAAATACAGTTTTTCGTGTTGAGGCTACCCCTCGAATCAGACCCAATCATCAGGCTCAACACCTTGCGGGCCAACGTATTCGCCATTCGGAACATAACTCGGCTCACTTGTGTCGGTCAGCCGCGCGTCACCGAACAGTATCACGTCCCTGCCGAAGGTCCAGTCACCATCGATGTCGACGGAATTGGCCGCGGCAAGCGACGGAACGCCATAAGGGAATCTCGTATCGAAATCATGGATGTTCTTGTAATACCGCGCATCCAAGTGAACATCCGGGAAGACGTAATTGCCATCTTCCATCTCGTACTGGTCCGTCAGATGGAATCGATCGGATCGCATGATAAACAAATCGTCGGTGGTTTTCACCGGCAGGAAACGCATACGGTCAACGCATACGCAGGTAGCCCCGTCGAACAACGTCACCGCCGCTCCCATGGCTGTTTCCAGCTGGATGACCGGCTCGCTCGTCGGATCGGTCGGATCGACGGTCTTGTTATTGCGAATCACCGGAAGAGGAAGCACGCCATCATATGCGGACAGCTTGGCCTTCAGAGCGTCGATACGCACCCAGATGCTGTTCGTGTTAAAATACGGATGCTTTTCGATGTTCTGCGCATCATCCTTATCGTCCGGATGCACCTGGCTCATCTCACGCAACATCAAGCGGCCGGTCGCCTTGTCCCGCACGATATGCCCGCCCTTGCGATCAGCTGGAGTACGTTTTGCGACCTCGATCATGAATGGCGCACCGGTATTTTCGAAGTGCTGCGCCAGCGTGCGCGAAGGACGTGCGCCGAGATTGTCGGAATTCGAGATGAACAGGTATTTGAAGCCCTTCTCCTCGAGGACGTCCAATAGGCCGGATTCCCAAATGGTGGAGAACAGGTCGCCATGGCCTGGCGGGCACCATTCAAGTTCCGGATTTGCCGGGAAGCTGACAGGAAGACCGGTTTCCGCACCGATTTTCGGTTCCTGATGCTGCACGATTTCCAGAGGAATGTCCTCTTGATGGAACTTTTTGTTGGCACGCAGCACCTTCATGGTGTCATTCGACGTGCGGAAGGAGTTCATCAACGTCAATGGCAGTTCCACACCCAGACGAGTGCGTGCAGTCAGCACCTGACCGATGATGATGTCGATGAAGCGCATCTGACGTGCCTTATGGCGACGCACTGGCAGCAAGGACTTGGCGCAATCCAAGCCCATGGACGTGCCGAGGCCACCATTAAGTTTGAGGAACGCGGTTTTGGCAAAAGCATCGACGGCTTTGTCATGGTTGATGGTCTCGTAGACATCATGGAAGCTAGGCACTCCCACCAGAGGCTCAACATCATCCTCACGGATCCATGTGCTTGCTTCCTCACTGCGCCAAACCTCGTACAGTCGTTTGAATTGCGCAATGGCCATATCGGTCATCCCGTTGTCCCGCATCTTTGCGGCGGAATGTTCAAATGCGTCCTCAGTCAATGTCTTTCCCTTTCGTGCGGGCGTCCTGTTCTCATCGTACCTAGGCAATACTACGACAAAATTCCCATGACGGGGGCTTTTGGTGGCAAAAAGGGAAAATTCTTGACAAAAATGACATCCCAAGAACTCTTTTATCATGTTTCGCGAATCGTGCGACACGATGAATTTGAAAAATAGAGCAGGTTGTGCTATGTTTCATGTTCGGTGCTTTTTGCATCGTTCGGACCATAGCGCAGTTTGGTAGCGCACTTGACTGGGGGTCAAGGGGTCGCGGGTTCAAATCCCGCTGGTCCGACCAGAAAAACCCGAATTCATGCGATTTCGGGTTTTCTTTTTAGGATGTCAGTCTTACGCATGCAGGTAAGGGGTGATTGTCTTGAAGTCGATGGACGCCCAGCCACAGTTTGACGACGTTGACGGCTTTGCCCACGTGTTTGACTCATCCGAGCTTGAGGATGAGTGGAAGATACGTCTGTCCCGGGAACTTGGCGTAGCGGCCAGGGAGCGGGCGAAGCATGATGGCATCACCCTTACCGAACTGACGCGCAAGGCGCTTGAATGCGACGATCTGAATGAGACCACGGACACCGTCCGCCCTGGACGAAGACCGAAGAACACCGACGGTCGAGAACAGCTCGGAGACGAATGGAAAATCAAACTCCCCTATGCCATCGGCAAGATGGCACGGGAGCGCGCGTCCGAGGAAGGCATATCCTTGAGTTCGCTCGCGCGGCGTGCGATCAGCGGATATCTACGTCAACGGGATACTGAGGAACAGCCGCTGTTTTAAGCATGTGACAATGAGTCACGCATGATTGGCGTGCACTGATCTAGCAAATATGGATGGTGGCCGCACACCATTCCTTGGGTGTGCGGCCACCATCCATAGAAACTTACTTGCGTTTCTTCTTCTCTCGAATATTCACCGAAATCTGAATCGGGGAACCTTCAAAACCGATTCCTCGCGCAGGCAACGTTCGATGTATCGGCGGTAACCATGCTCAAGGAAGCCGGTAGCGAAAATCACGAAACGCGGTGGACGCGTCGAAGCCTGCGTCGCGAACAAGATACGCGGCTGCTTGCCTCCACGCAGTGGATGCGGATGGGCGGCTTGGATTTTACCCAAGAACGCATTGAGCTTACCGGTCGGAATACGCTTGTCCCATGATTCCAGCGCTCCACGCATGGCTCTGGCCAGACGGTTCGTATGCCATCCGGTTTTAGCCGACAGATTCACGCGCTGAGCCCACGTTACACGGTCGAATTCTGTCTTCCACAAGCGTTCCATTCGCTGACGGTCGAAATCATCCATCAAATCCCACTTGTTGAACACCAAAACGATGCATCGACCGGCGTCCACTGCTTGGCTCATCACCTTCAAATCCTGATCGGAAATCGGTTGGGAAGCATCAAACAGCACCAGCGCAAGTTCCGAACGCTCAATCGCGGCCTGGGTACGCAAGGATGAGAAATATTCGGCACCAGACAGCTTATGCAGGCGACGCTTGATGCCTGCAGTGTCGATGAACAGCCAATCCTCCCCATCAACCGTCACCACTTCATCGACTGGATCGCGAGTGGTACCTGCCAAATCATTGACCACAGTACGTTCCTCGTGAGCCAGCTGATTCAGCAAAGACGACTTGCCGACGTTCGGTCGACGACCAACGCCACACGGCGCAAATGGGACGGAGTAAGGAAACCGGATGTTTTCTCAGCCTTCTTCAACGAATCCAAGGCAGCGTCAAGCAGTTCGCCAATACCGCGACCGTGCATGGCGGAAATGCCATACGGCTCCCCCAAGCCCATCTTCCAGAATTCAGCGGTCAAATATTCGCTCTCACGATCATCAACCTTGTTCACCGCCAGCGTGACCGGCTTGCCGGAGGCGCGCAGCATCTTGACAATGCGCTCGTCGGTGTTGGTAAGACCAACTGGCCATCCACCACAAGCACCACAGCGTCTGCAAGCTGAACGGCGATCTGCGCCTGGGATGCGATGGCGGATTCGATACCTTCGACGTCGGCTTCCCAGCCACCGGTATCAACCAGCTTGAAATCGGTGCCGGCCCATTCGGCATCGTAGCTCACACGGTCTCGAGTCACGCCGGGAGTGTCTTCCACCACAGCAGCGCGACGGCCGAGAATACGGTTCACCAGCGTGGACTTGCCGACATTAGGGCGCCCAACGACGGCAAGCACGCCAACCGGCTTCGGGCCGGACCGGCGTTCGCCGCCAACGAACGACGATCCATCGATCAGTCCTTCATCGCCCTCATCCAACTCATAATCGTCAAGATTGGAAGCGTACTGGCGATACTGCTGCTCTTCGATGGCATCGTCGACAATGCGCACAAGCACATCAAGCGTTTCGCCGAAATTCAAATCGGAATTATCGACGGTCAGCACGCCTTCCGCGGCAGATGTGAAATTCGTGACCTTGGAATCAGCTGCATCTCGCGCCGCAACATTTTCTGATCCGACACCATCAGTTGACTGACCGGAACGACGAGCCTGTCGCACCTCTTCACGGGCGGTGAGCAACACACGCACTTCAGCATCCGGCGCAACAACCGTAGTGATGTCACGGCCTTCGGCGACCACTCCGGCACCCTCAGAAAAAGAGTCAGACGCAGCTTCGCGTGCGATGTACGCGCGTTGAGCGGCAATCAGCACGTGACGGACGGGAATGATGTTCGACACCTTGGACACATGGGATGACACTTCGGAGGAACGAATAACGTCGCTGATGTCTTCGCCGTCGGCATATACCTTCGAATCGTCTGGATCGACGCTGATGTCGAAATGACCTTCGGTAAAGAACTCTCCCACGGTTTCGGTGACCAGTTGTTCATCGATCGTCTCCGCGTCAAGGTCAATGCCCTTGTTCATGCACCACCATGCGCAGGCACGATACATGGCACCGGTATCGAGGTAAGCGAAACCGTAATATTTGGCCAACGCCTTGGATGTGGAAGACTTGCCGACACCCGCAGGTCCATCAATCGCTACGCGAATCACAGGCCCACCGCCTTGGACAGGGAACGCACCTCGGTCTGCGAAAGCACACGGTACGATCCGGATTTCAGATCGCCAAGCTTAATCGGGCCGATCTGGGTGCGTACCAGACGCTTGACCGGGAATCCGATCGAACCGAAAATGCGACGGACGATACGGTTCTTGCCGGAATGCAGCACAACCTTGACCAGCGTGCTGTCGCGGCTGGCATCAAGAATCGCGCAACGGTCGAGCTTGATCCAACCATCGTCGAGCTGCACGCCTGTAGTGACCAGTCGGCGGCACACCTGACCGCTGATGCGACCTTCCAACGTGGCGATGTAGGTCTTCTCAACCTCGTACTTGGGGTGCATGACGTGCTGGCTGAGCTCGCCATCGTTCGTCATGAGAATCAGGCCTTCGGAATCATAATCCAGACGGCCCATGTGGAAAATACGGTCATACTTGTCGCCGACGATATCGCTCAGGGTGTAGCGTCCCTTCGGATCCTCCATGGCGCTCAGCACACGCTTCGGCTTGTTCAAAGCGAGCGTGACATGATTGGGATTCACGCGAACACGGGAGCCGTCCACACGGACTTCCTGATGTTTCGGATCGACGCGAGTGCCCAATTCGGTAACAAGCTCGCCGTCGATTTCGACACGTCCTTCAGTAATGATCTCTTCACATTTGCGACGGGATCCGAATCCTGCCTGAGCAAGAAGCTTCTGCAGACGGATACCTTCATTATCGTGTGTGTGCGCCTTCGCGGCGCGGGAATATGCGTTTGGCATCGTTCTCCCAACGTGGCCGGATAATACTTATAGGGACTGCTGGTACTATGGCAGTCGTTTGGCGATTTCCCAAAATCGCAACTTGTCCACTATATGACAGAGGAAAGACTATGACTGCTGTTGAAGCAACGCCCATAACCAAGGAAGAACAAAGCAAGCCGTTGACACTTCGTGTCGGAGCGGAACTTGTGGGAAGCTTCATCATTTGCTTCGCGATTTATGCGATCTGCTCGCTTGGTTCCGCGGTGTATGGCATTAACATGGCGTTCATCGCCCTGTTGACGGGCATCGTATACGCCGCCGTCACCGTAATCTTCGGTTCCATTTCCGGAGCACAGTTCAATCCGGCCGTATCCGTCGCCGCCATGCTCACTGGCAAAACCCACGTGCTTGATGGCATTCTGTACATCATTGCCCAAGTGCTCGGCGGTATCGGCGCGGGTGCCGCTATCCGGTTCCTTCTGCCGACTTCCGAGCAGGTGACATTCAAGATCTGGATGACACCAACGGTCAACGGTTTCGATAAGAATTCCGTCTCCTACTCCACCCTCGGCAATTATGGAGTAACCCTCGGCATCACTCTGGCCATCGCCGTTGAAGTCGTCGCAGGTATCATTATCGTTGCCTCCGCACTGCGCACCACGGACGGACACGGCGAGTCCAAAACAAACCACGCCGTTGCCATGGGCCTTGCCTACGGCATCGGCACCGCTATCACCTATCCGGTGACCGGAGCCGCACTGAATCCGGCACGTGCCACGGGCATTGCCATTTTCGCACAGAATCAAGGACTGAATGAAGAGCCGCTGCAACAGCTGTGGGTCTTCTGGATTTGCCCTGTTCTTGCCGCTGCAGTTGTTGCTCTCGTCGTCATCGTCGCCGGCATGATTGGTACGAAGAAGAACGTGCCGGATACTGTCGAGACAATCGATGAGGTCGAAGGCAATACCGTTCTTGGCGAAGCGTCAGTTGCCGACGGGAACGATGGTGAGCAGGATGAACAGTCCTACGCCCAAGCCAATGCCGATGAAAGCGTCGAAAGCAACTGACCGAACCTTCCATGGACTGCGCTCACGCAATGCCAGTCTGACCAGTCCAGTCGCTATGGCCGTCACCGCAATCGCAGCGGTGGCGGCTTTTGTATATCCTGCGACCGCAAGCACCGTCGCAACAATCACTACCGCGGCGACGATCCATTCGAACCACGGTTTGCCCTCATGATCTTCGGAAACGTAAGGATGGCTCATTCCGGGGCCTTTCATCTTGCTTGCTGTACAACAACCGTAATCATAATAAAACGTGGCGTCCGAAACCAATACGGAATCGGACGCCACGTTGACCAATACCCTCACATGAGAGGCGGCGTATCAGTGGAAGAAGTGACGGGTGCCGGTCACATACATGGTGACGCCGGCCTTACGAGCCGCTTCGAACACTTCCTCGTCGCGAATGGAACCGCCCGGCTGAACGATAGCCTTAACGCCTGCATTGATGAGAATTTCCGCACCATCCGCGAATGGGAAGAACGCGTCGGATGCAGCGACAGCGCCCTTGGTGCGGTTTGCGCCATCAGCCAGCGTGTTGGCGCGTTCGACGGACAGGTTCGCGGGATCGACACGATTCACCTGACCCATGCCAATGCCAACAGTGGCCTGATCGTGGGCGATCAGGATAGCGTTCGACTTGACACAGCGGATGGCCCGCCAAGCGAAAACCAGATCCTTGACGGTCTGCTCATCAGCAGGCTCGCCGGAAACCAGTTTCCAAGCGTTCGGATCGTCGCCCGGAGCATCGATAAGATCCGTGGACTGCACCAACAGACCGCCGTCGATCTGACGGAACTGCGTCTTGGACTTCGGCGGCTCGGAAACCTTCAGAATGCGTAGGTTCTTTTTCTTGGTCTGCAGCAGTTCGAGAGCGTCGGCATCATAGTCGGGAGCAACAATCACCTCGGTGAAAATCGGGCGGACGCTTTCCGCCATTTCCATGGTGACCTTGCTGTTCGCGGCGATCACACCGCCATAGGCGCTCATCGGATCACAGGCATGTGCCTTCTTGTGCGCTTCCGCAACAGTGGCGCCAACGGCGAGGCCGCACGGATTGTTGTGCTTGACCACGGCGACGGCAATCTGGGGAGCAAAATCCCATACGGCACGCCAAGCAGCATCAGCATCAACATAGTTGTTGTAGCTCATCGGCTTGCCACCGAGCTGTTCGGCATGCGCGAAACCATCCTGGTTCAGCGGATCCAGATACAGCGCGGCCTGCTGGTGGGGATTCTCACCGTAACGCAGCACGTGGGCACGGTCCCAAGTACGAGTGAATGCGGCCGGGAACTTGGTCTCATTCACTTCCGGCTCGTCTTCGGCGGTTGGCTGCTCAACGGTCAAAGGCTTCGGCCAGTGCTTTGCAGTCCACTCGTTAATGGTGGCATCGTAGGCGGCAGTATGGGCGAACGCCTTGCCGGCCAGCCAACGACGTTCTTCGAGAGAGAAGCCCTCTCCGTTTTCGATGCGCGCAGCTACCAGTGCGTAATCGTTCGGATCGGTGATGATGGCCACAGTGGCGCTGTTCTTGGCCGCACCGCGAACCATGGATGGACCACCGATGTCGATCTTCTCGATGGTGGCAGCCTCATCCGCGCCAGAACGAACCGTATCGGCGAATGGATACAGGTTGACGACCACCAGATCGAACGGCTTGATGCCGAACTTTTCCAGCTGTGCCGCGTGGTCCTCATTGGTCATGTCAGCGAGAATGCCCGCGTGGATATGCGGGTCGAGGGTTTTGACGCGACCGTCAAGGCACTCCGGAAAGCCGGTTACTTCCGAGACTTCCGTCACCTTGACGCCAAGTTCCGCAAGACGCTTCGCAGTGGAACCAGTGGAAACCACTTCAGTGCCGGCCTTGATGAACGCTTCGGCAAGAACCTCGATGCCTTCCTTATGGAAGACCGATACCAGAGCTCGCCGTATCGGTCGATTCGTTGTTGTCACCCTGATCCTCCTTGTTATTGATGGTTGAGGTCACTGTGCGGGCCGCATTGGCGACCTCACGATTATCTGATTCAAGAGCCGCAGTGGACGCACCACTCCTGCTCTCGCGGACACGCTTTACTATCCAGCGTATTCCAAAAAACATGGATACGGCCACCAAAGTCAGCAGCCATGACGAAAACAGTCCCACGGCAGTAGGCTGTCCAATCTTACGGGTCGATGAAATCACGTCGACGCCGATGTGCGCAAGATGTTTTGAGCCCAACGCTCCACTGGAGATGGCAAAAAGCAGACTCGAACATACCGATACAACGGTGCAGGAAATGCAGAACGCTCCCGCTGGATAGGCAAAGCCAAGCACTACCCTCTTGACATCAATCTGCTGATCGGAGTTGCCTACTCTGATATGAAAGCCCTTGTTGAACAGCATGACCACCATGCCCGCGGCACAAGCTAAAGCCAAAGGAACGCACATCAACGCGATCCGAATCCAATTCGTTTCAATCGCTTGAGGAAGCAAACCGAATATCGGCAGAGACGGCAATGCCGACCCCTGACCGCTCCACATGGTGAATTCCGCTAGATCGCCAATCGAAAAACCGGCCCCGAATACCCAGGAAATAGCCCAAATCGCGATATTTGGAATCCAAGCGATCATGGCGATCGTGGTGAGGATGCGAGAACCGTTCTGCATTCCCGATAGCTCATACAACTTCACCATGGCCGACTGGTTGCTGAATGCCCAGTACAAGACCACAATCAGTCCAATGACCAGATAGACCGTGATCAACAGCACACCCAAGGCAACACCAATGGTGACGGTTTTACGGACCGGAGACGAAACATGCTCGCTGATCCAATCCAAATCTCGTTTGGTCAGTGGTGATTCGGGAATCGCGGCAATGGCATAGCCAAGTACAAAGACGATCGCTGTTTTCACAGCAACCACGCCCGTCGTATCAACGAGTTTGATGTCAAGGCTATTGGCGAGAACACATTGATCAACACCCAGCCTATGGTTCCTGCCACGCATCCGGACAGACTCGTTCCGACGCGTTTGGCGAGCGATGCGATAAGAGCGATCAGCAAAACCGTAAGCAGCAACGGCATAATCGTCAAAGTGATGGATCCGGTTTTGAAACCGTTCCCTTGGCTGAGAAGCACAACCGCCTCGGTCAAGGAAACAGAGAAGGCGGAGAGATTGTCGCCGCCTTCTTCCATGGAAATAACCAGAAGCATCAGCGCAATGTAGCAGCCTAGGGCACCGGCATAGACGACCATGGACAATGCCGCCACGGCAAGCCCCTTCAACCAATACTTCAGGTTCGCCATCATATCGACTTGGAAGCGAGCACCTCGCGCATGATTTCAGCGGTCTGCCCCGGAGTGCGTCCGACACGAATACCCACGGCTTCGAGCGCTTCCTTCTTATCTTGCGCAGTTCCCTTGCCTCCGGAAACGATGGCACCAGCGTGGCCCATCTGCTTGCCTTCCGGCGCGGTGAAGCCTGCAATATAGGCAACAACCGGCTTGGTCATATGCTCGGATGCCCACTTGGCCGCATCCTGTTCGGCACTACCGCCGATTTCACCGATCATCACGACAGCCTTGGTGGCATCATCGTTTTCGAACGCCTCAAGCGCCTCCTGCAACGTAGTGCCGACGATAGGGTCTCCGCCAGCACCCAAACATGCGGTAAAACCAATGTCAGACAACTCTCCCATCAGTTGATAGGTGAGCGTACCGGACTTAGACACCAAACCCAAAGGTCCACGGGAGACGATGCCGTCCGGAATAATGCCAAGATTGCAACCATTCACACCTTCCGTAGAAGGCAGGGTAAGCAGACCAGGGCAGTTCGGACCGACAATACGCACATCCTTGCGCAATGCGAGTTCAACAAAGTACGCGCTATCGGCAACAGGAATGCCTTCGGTGATGACAACAATCAGCTTGATGCCGGCTTCAATGGCTTCGACCACGGCATCCTTGGCGAAACGCGGCGGCACGAACACGACGCTCGCTTGGGCGCCGGTGACTTCCACGGCTTCGGCGCAATTGCCGAACACACGCAACGTAACATCCTCGCCGTCTTTGGCCGCTGAGAAATTGACTTCCTGGCCGGCCTTGCGGGCGTTGACGCCGCCGACGATATTGGTGCCGGCCTTCAGCATGCGGGCGGTATGGGTCATGCCCTGATGTCCGGTCATACCCTGCACGATGACAGGTGCGCCATCCTCAATGAAAAGCGTCATTTCAGCGAACCTCCTTGCCATTGGCCGCAAGACGCGCGGCCTGCTGTGCGGCTTCTTCCATGGTCTGTGCAACATGCAGATTGACACGATCGGCCTGAGCCAGAATATGTAGACCTTCTGCCGCCGCGTTGCCGTCGAAACGGACTACCAGAGGCTTGGAACTGCCAAGCTTGTCAAGGGCTTCCAGAATGCCCTTGGCAACTTGCTCGCAGGATGTGATGCCACCGTACACGTTGATCAACACCGATTCGACTTGCGGGTCGGACAGCACGATCTCCAAACTGCCGCACATCACTTCGGCGGACGCACCACCACCGATATCAAGGAAGTTTGCCGGTTTGACATTGGTGCCCTGATCTTCTCCAGCTCCGGAAACCGCGTCAAGTGAGCTCATCACCAAACCAGCACCGTTGCCAATGACACCGACGGAACCCTGAAGGTGCACATAGTGCAGACCATGCTCTCGCGCCTTCTGCTCAAACGGATCCACATGCACTGGGTCAGCGAAGCGCTTCCAGCCATCATGACGGAACGCAGCATTGTCATCTAAAGAAATCTTGGCGTCCAGGGCGCACAATGTCTTGGAAGACTCGTCATCCGGATCGCCGATCTTGGCAAGCGGATTGATTTCCACAAGCGTGGCGTCGTTCTCTTTGAAGCACTGCCACATCTTCAGCAGAATCTGTGCTGCCTGGTTGACGTCGGCATGATAGAAGCCAATGCTTTCCGCCATCTTGGTCGCAGCCTCGATATCGAAATCCTCCAGAGCGTCGATATGCAGACGCTTCACAGATTCCGGGTGTTCCTTGGCGATCTCCTCGACCTCGGTTCCACCATTCGCAGTAGCGAGCACGTCAAAATCGCGAGACGAACGATCCACGGAAATAGAGACATAATACTCGTGAAGAATGTTCTTTGCCTCGGCCACCAACACGCCGCTGACCTTGTGCTTGTGAATGGTCATCGGCAGGATGTCTTCGGATGCAAGAATGGCCTCATCACGATTCTTCGCCAGCTTGACGCCACCAGCCTGACCGCGGTGGCCAATCTTCACCTGAGCCTTAATCACGTTGGGGTAGCCAATCTGCTCGGCAGCCTCAGCCACTTCGTGAGAGTTCTGCGCGAACACTGCCTTAGGCGTTGGAATACCCTGCTCTTCAAGCAGTTCCCTAGCCTGGTACTCATAGAGATCCATGGATTCTTTTCCCTTGATGCTATTGGTTATTTACGAAGAATGTACTTAACTCACGCAGGCATGGTGATCAGTGAACTTGTCGGGCAGTCTCCCAGCGATGCCATGCCACCAATGCCGACAAGCTCCATGACGAAGCTGAAACCTGCCACCGTGCCGCCACACTTTTCGATCAACGAAGCAGCCGCACGCGCTGTTCCTCCAGTGGCAATCAGATCATCAACGACAAGCACACGAGATCCCTCATGCACGATATTCGTCTCGATTTCGACGGTGGCCTGCCCATATTCAAGGTCATAGCTTTCGCTAACGGTTTCCGGAGGAAGCTTGCCAGCCTTGCGCACTGCGATGAAGCCCTTGCCCAGGCGCGCTGCCAACGCAGGACCAAAAAGGAATCCGCGGGCTTCCAAACCTGCGATGATATCGAATTCATCGGCAGCGACCGGCAACGCGGCTTCGAGTGCGTCAAGTAGCAATCCGAAGGCACGCGCATCTGCCAGAACAGGCATGAAATCACGAAAAAGAATACCTTCCTTGGGGAATCCCGGAATGGTGCGAATCTTTGAAACAAGGTACTCGGCGTTTTCGTTTCCAATCTTGCTAAGACCGGAAACGGTAATATCCGACGATGCCATGACTGTATTGTCCTTCTTTTGTAGTGCTACGGCACTTTGCATTATAGGTTTCCGTCAGGAATAAAATCGGCGAAAACCTCAAAAATGAGATTTTCGCCGATGCCTTAATGAGCTTGTCAGCTGTTCTTCTGCTCGGTCTCAGTCTGCGCCGCTTCGATTTCGCCTTCAATCGGCTCCTGAGCAGCCTGATCTTCGTCTGTGGAATCGGTGAGAGGATTACCGTTTTCATCGACCTCATCGTCGTGTACGTACGCAGGACGCACGTATTCGCGGCTGATGGCGTTGAAACCGAAACGAATCTGAGAGCCTTCGGAATCGATGACGATCTCCTCGTATTCGGTATCGACGGAAACAACCTTGCCGATCACACCACCAATGGTGATGACCTCAGTGCCCGGCTGCAGGTTGGCACGGAAATCCTGACGCTCGGCCTGCTGCTGCTTAGCCTTCTTGGACTGCCAGAACATCATGCCAAACATGACGACAATGATGACGATAGGAAACATGTAATCCAAAGCACAACTCCTTGGGATGGACGCTCGAACAGGACTCTATGTCCAGAACACTGAGTCTAAGCTAGCTTGCTGACATCAACCTGAGATTCGTCAGAAGTCAAGCCGAGATGATCCCATGCCTTGCGCGTCGCCACACGCCCTTTCGGGGTGCGCACAAGGAATCCTTCTCGGACCAGATACGGCTCGCACACCGTTTCCACGGTCTCCGATTCCTCACCGACCATGGCCGACAGGTTGTTCAGACCGACCGGACCGCCGTTGAAATTGGTGACAATGGCTTTCAATACCGCAATATCCAAACGATCCAAGCCCTCGGTATCAATCTGGTACAGTGCCAACGCCTCCTTGACATCGTCCGGATGCACAGTTTCTAAATCGTGCACAATGGCCCAATCCCTTACGCGGCGAAGCAATCGGTTGGCGATACGCGGCGTGCCCCTTGAACGCATGGCAAGCTGATGGGCCGCTCCCTCTTCGAGACTGATGCCCAGCACCGAAGAGGATCGTTCGATGAGCTTTTCAAGCTCCTCATGCGGATAAAAGTCAAGATGCGCGGTAAAACCAAAACGAGCCCTCAACGGTGATGGCAGCATGCCTTCGCGAGTGGTGGCGCCAATCACCGTGAATCTCGGCAAAGTAAGGGGAATGGAGGAAGCACCCGGCCCTTTGCCCACCATCACATCAACACGGAAATCCTCCATGGCGATATACAGCAGCTCCTCGGCCGCTCGTGGAAGGCGGTGGATCTCGTCGATGAACAGCACCTCCCCTGCGTCAAGGGAGCTTAGAATCGAGGCCAAATCACCAGCATGCTGGATAGCAGGTCCGGAAGTGACTCGAATCGGCACTCCAAGCTCGTTGGCTACAATCATGGCCAACGTGGTTTTTCCCAAGCCCGGAGGCCCCGCCAGCAGGATGTGGTCAGGGGGAACGTCACGTTTACGGGCAGCATCCAAAAACAGCTGCAATTGCGCCTTGAGTCTTGGCTGTCCAATAAAACCATCGAGGACGTGAGGACGCAGTTCCTCATCGCTTACCGGCTCGTTGCCGACAGGCGACGCGGAAACCATGCGAAGCGATTCCTCATTGGCACCGGTATTCGACTGTTCGAATGCGACGTCGTTCGTCATGATGATGCGTTTCACCTACCTCGGTCAAGAGAAGCCAATGCAAGTTTGAGCACGCGGGGCACATCATCGTCCCTCAATGGAACATTGATATGATTGCTCTCGCAGACTGTCTGCACGGCATGCAAGGCATCCTGCTGACGCCACCCTAGTGACATCAGACCTTCCACGACCTGTTCCGAACCGGCATCTTCCGCAGAACGAACCTCTTTGGAAGCCCCCTCGATCTGACTGAGATCGATGGACCCCTTGAGTTCGAGAATAATCTTCTGCGCACCCTTCTTGCCTAGACCAGGCGCCTTCGCCAGCGCGGTGGCATCCCCGTCCGCCACAGCTTTCGCCAAACGTTCCGGAGGCAACGTCGAAAGCAAGGAAAGCGCGACTTTCGGACCAATTCCGCTGACCTTCTGTAATTGCAAAAACATGCGTTTCGAAGCAAGCGAGGAAAACCCATACAATGTAATCGCATCCTGCGAAACATTCAATGACGTGTATACCTTCACCGTCTGCCCGGCGTGCATGGACGCCAAATCCGCCGAAGGCATACGGGTCTCATATCCCACTCCCCCGACCTCAATAATCGCCGAAGCGGCGTCAATGAAATCGATCTGGCCATGCAACATGCCTATCATGCCGTCACCTCCCGCATACAACTGTAGAACATCTGTTCGATAGTCTACATTCCCCTACGGACGCCGCGTTGTCGCGCCGCCTTCTGTGAGGCCAGAGCCCATTGACGCTGTGCATCGGTCAAGTGTTGTTCACGCTCTCCCCCCTGTAACGCGCCTGCGGGGCGAAGCGCATGACAAATCGCTATAGCCAACGCATCGGCGGCATCGGCGGGCTTAGGCAAGGTATTGAGCCCCAGAATACGGGCGACCATGCGTTCCATCTGAATCTTTTCGGCCTTGCCGTTGCCGGTAATCGCCATTTTTGATTCAGTGGGCGTATGCAAGGCGACGGGAATGCCCCTCTGGGCCGCAGCCAGCATGGCCAGTCCGGCGGCCTGTGCAGTCCCCAGTACGGTGTTGCGATTCTCCTGTGCAAACACACGCTCGATGGACACCGTATCCGGTGCGAACCGTTCGATCTTTTCCACCAAACCGTTATAGATGGCTAACAGACGTAAGTCCTGCGACATTTTCGGATCGGAACGTACCACGTCCACATGAATAAAAGAAAGCCGGCGGTATGCGCCGGCTTCGATCACGCCGACCCCGCAGCGAGTCAGCCCGGGGTCGACGCCAAGAATAATCACGCTTGATTACTCCTCGTCAAGCTGAGCCATGACCTCGTCAGAGGCGGTCCAGTTGGAGTAGATGTTCTGCACGTCGTCCAGATCATCGAGGTTGTCGATCAGCTTGGACACCTTCTGGGCATCTTCGAGAGTCAATTCGACCTCGTTCTTCGGCATCATGACCAGATCAGCGGAATCATAATCGAATCCAGCGTCCTGAAGGGCCTTACGAACGTCGATCATCTCGGACGGACCGGTGACGACAGTGAACACGTCGCCGTCGTCCGTAACATCTTCAGCGCCAGCTTCTGCGGCCTTCTCAAACAGATCATCAAAATCGACGCCCTCGGCCGGAACGATGATCTGGCCCTTGCGCTCGAAGTTGAAGCTCACGGAACCGGAGGTAGCCAAAGAGCCATTGCCCTTGGTCAGGGTGGAACGCACTTCGGCGGCCGCACGGTTACGGTTATCGGTAAGGCATTCAATGATCAGACCGACGCCTGCGGGAGCGTAACCCTCATAGACGATATCTTCATAGTTGGCACCGCCGGCTTCTTCACCAGAGCCACGCTTAACTGCGCGCTTGATGTTATCGGCAGGCATGGAAGCCTTCTTGGCCTTGTAGATGGCGTCGTACAGGGACGGGTTGCCGTCAGGATCGCCACCACCCATACGTGCTGCGATCTCGATGTTCTTGATCAGCTTGGCGAACAGCTTGCCACGCTTTGCGTCGATGGCGGCCTTCTTGTGCTTGGTGGTCGCCCACTTGGAATGACCTGACATAATGCTCCTAGGCAGGTTGCGGATGTTTCAAACGAAACGATTCTAAAGCGGTTCTAAGACAAAGCGCCCGACATACGTATGTCAGGCGCGTCAACGGCCGTTTCATGCAGCCGGTTCACAACTGATACGTCTTATGACCGACGGCCATCTGGCAACGAGCCTCAAGAATGCGTTGGAATACGGTAATGAGTCCCAAAACCGCAAGCAATACCATGGCGATGGCCAGCCATAACCCTTGGTGCGTGAGCCCGGTAATCGCCATGCCCACCAGAATGATGACCAATCTGTCGGCACGCGTTGCAATGCCGTTTTTCACTTCGAAACCGACGGATTCGGCACGGGCGCGCGCATACGACGTCACGAACGACGTCATCATCGACACCATGGCTGCGGCGATACCAATCCAACTAATGCAATCCGGGCTTGACCGGTTGATGTCATACCACCAATCGGCATGCAGGATGAAGAAGATGACCACTCCGGCAAGCAATGCCCAATCAGCGATACGATCCAATGTGGAATCCAAAAAAGCACCGAATTGGGTGCCTCCCGTGGTCAGTGCCGCAATTGAGCCATCCAGGGAATCGGCGAGCACCAGCAACGTCAGCACCACCGCTCCGGCGAACAACCATCCCGTAATGCCAGTGGCGAAAGCCACCACAATGGTTCCAATAGCGCCAATAACCGTCACCGCATTCGCTGTCAGGCCAAGGGATACCAGTGCCTTGGCGAATGGCTCGATAAGTCTTTTGAATGGTGCACGGAGATGTTCTAACATGCGAATTCCTGTTCTTCGGAAAGCAAAAGGGCGTGCAAGCGTCAGTATGTGATGCTTGCACGCCCCCCATAATTCATAACCGTATGCGACCGAACGTGAACGAATCAGATCAGTCTGCGATGGCGGCCTTGAAATCGTCGACGTTGTTGACCTGAACGCGCTTCTTCAGCACGGTCATGATCTGCGCCTTGGCCTCATCGACCGGCACACCGTTGAGCTGGCTGCCGTCACGGAAGCGGAAGCTCACCGCGTTGTTGTTCATGTCTTCCTCGCCGACGATGAGGATGAACGGCACCTTCGACTTGGAAGCGTTACGGATCTTCTTGCCGAAACGATCATCGGACATGTCGATTTCGCAACGAACCGTCTCCTCTTCCAAGCTGGCAATGAACTGCTGCAGGTGTGGGGCGAATTCGTCGGCAACGGGCACGCCAAGCACCTGGACAGGAGCGAGCCACGCCGGGAAAGCACCGGCATAATGCTCCAGCAACACGGCGAAGAAACGCTCAATGGAGCCGAACAGTGCACGGTGAATCATCACCGGACGCTGGTGGGTGCCATCGGCAGCGATGTACTCCAAGCCGAAACGTTCCGGAAGGTTGAAGTCAAGCTGGATGGTGGACACCTGCCACGTACGGCCGATGGCATCGCGAGCCTGCACGGAGATCTTCGGACCATAGAAGCTGCGCCGCATGGATCGTCAACCAGTTCAAGTCCGGATTCCTTGGCGACTTCAGCCAACGTATTGGTGGCCTCTTCCCAGATTTCGTCGGAGCCGACGTACTTGTGCGGATCCTTGGTGGACAGCTCCAGATAGAAGTCGTCCAAACCAAAGTCCTTCAACAGACCAAGCACGAAGGTCAGCAGGTTCTTCAGCTCGTCCTTCATCTGCTCGCGGGTGCAGTAGATGTGGGAATCGTCTTGAGTCAAGCCGCGCACACGGGTCAGACCATGCACTTCGCCGGACTTTTCGTAGCGGTACACCGTGCCGAATTCAAACAGACGCAACGGCAACTCACGGTAGGAACGCTGACGGGATTTGAAGATCAGATTGTGCATCGGGCAGTTCATCGGCTTCAGGTAGTAGTCGAAGCCCTGCTTGACGACGTTGCCGTTCTCATCCTTTTCCTCGTCCAAACGCATTGCCGGATACATGCCATCCTTGTACCAATGCAGGTGGCCGGAAGTCTCATACAGACCGCCCTTGGTGATGTGCGGAGTCTGCACGAAGCTGTAGTGGTGCTTGCGATGCATTTCGCGGGAGTAATCCTCCATCGCGTTGATCACAGCGGCGCCCTTCGGATGGAACACAGCCAAGCCCGGACCGATCTCGTCCGGGAAGGAGAACAGATCCATTTCCGCGCCGAGCTTACGGTGGTCACGCTTGGCGGCCTCCTCAAGGCGGGTTTGATATGCCTTGAGGTCCTCCTTAGTGGCGAAAGCCGCGCCATAGATGCGCTGCAGCATCGGATTGGCTTCGCTTCCGCGCCAGTATGCGGCTGCAGAACGCTCGATCTTGAACGCCTTGATATAGCGAGTGTTCGGCAGGTGCGGTCCGCGGCACAGATCCTTCCACACCACATTGCCGTCACGGTCGACGTTGTCGTAGAAGCTCAGTTCCTTGCCGCTGATTTCGGTGGCGGCTTCTGGATCGAGGTGGGCTTCCTTGTCTTTGATGAGTTCAATCTTGTACGGCTGATCGGACTCTTCTGCCAGAGCCTCCTCTTCGGTCACCACGCGGCGGCGGAAGGACTGGGAGGACTTGATAATGCGCTGCATGCGCTTTTCGATCTCTTTAAGATCGTCAGGAGTGAACGGAGTCTCGACATCGAAATCGTAATAGAAACCGTCTTTGATGACCGGGCCGACGCCGAGCTTGGCATCAGGACGGATCTCCTGCACGGCCTGTGCCATAACGTGGGTTGCGGAGTGACGCATGATGGCCAGGCCATCTTCGCTGTCCAATGCAATCGGTTCCACGACGTCGCCGTCGTGCAGTTCGGTATACAGGTCGCGGGGTTCGCCGTTAAGACGCACTGCGATGATATTCTTGTCTTCCGCGAAGAGCTGGACGCCAGTCTGATCTGCTGCCACCTCCTTCGCTTCGCCGTTGAGTGTAATGGAGATGGTCTGTTCAGCCATGAGTTGTCCTTTGCTATCGGGGTCCGCGGTACTAATGTGCAGGCCTGGACTGTATGTCAACGATGAACAAGATAGGGTTGAGTGCAGACATCGGCACGCTGAAAGAGTGAACAGCATGCTACAGCGCGATTATATTTTAACGGATCGTATTTGATGCTATTCGACGACATGCGCGTACGTGTATTGTGGCGCGCTTCGTGTCGACGTGATCTCCACCTTATCGGATGGCACGATCGACACGGTGGCTCCGTATTTCACTTTCAAACGTGAACCGACGCCTCCAGCGAGATTGACCGCGTTCTGCAGATTGTCGCTGTCTCCAATCGCCCTGATGATGAACGGCGCCTTGATATTCGTACCGTCGCAATCGAGACCGTCCGCCGTATCGCTGATGTATGTACTGGTAATCACGCGAATATCGTTGATTTCAATGACTTCCGCGCCGCTATTGCGTAGTTCCTCAAGTAGGGTGAATAAAATCGACGCGTCAATATCTCGCTTTGATCCTTTAGAAATACGGATGACCACGCCTTCGCCGGATACTGGTAAACGCCCGGAAAGAATGCCATTCGATTCAGCGTTCTGCCTGGCGATTTCCGCTGCCTTCTCGTTCTTGTCGGCGGTATCCTTCAGAGAGTCAAGCTGATTGGATAGTTCGCTTTTACGCTGTTCGAGCTTTTGCACCTGCGTACTCGTCTCGCTAATAAGCTTGGTCAGCTCGTCCTCGCTCATCGTCTCATATGTGGAGGTCGTGCTGTTCAGCTGGATAGCGTAGCTGAAGCCCAGCAACGCGCAAAGCACGGTTACGAGCACGCTTGAATACAGGCGCGCGCGAGTGGCCTTCGCATTCAGCGAAACCCTCTTCGGTTTGCGCCTGACCACAGGAAACGATCCGGTTTGGGTGCTGTCGTTGTTTTGGTCTTTGACGATCTGCTCGTGGATCTTGGAGAGTACATCCTTGTTGGCATCGTTGCGTCTGCTCATACGCCGTCATCCCTTGAAGATGAAACGTCGGATGGATGACACATTGGTGAAGATTCGAATGCCGAGCACGACGATGACCGCAGTCTGCAGCTGGGAACCGACGCCAAGCTGGTTGCCTAGGAAAACCAACAATGTTGCCGTAATAACATTCGAGAAGAAGGAAATCACGAAGACCTTATCGGAAAAGCTACGCTGAAAATAGGCTCGGGCGGCACCGAGCAGCGCATCGAGCGCCGCCAGCACCATAATCGGCAGATACGGCTGAAGCGCAATGGGAATGTCCGGCCGGACGAACACGCCAATGACCACGCCTATGATAAGTCCCAAGACCGCTGCCATTACTTGACCTTCCTTGCATATGTCACTTCGCCGGTCACCGCCGCTTCCAGCGTAATCGATTTGCTTCTGCTCACCTGAGGATAGATACCGGCTTCTTTGAAATCATCGTACAAACGTTTTTGCGTTTTCTTGCTCACCGCATTGGCAAGCGCACTGGAATTGCCGATCGCCTCGATGCGATAGGGGCTTTGCACGGAATTGACGCCGATAAGGATCGTCGTCCCTGCCGTTCGTATGGAAGTCTGCACACCGAGACGATACCCGTTAATGGCGATCGCCTCCGCACCGGACTGCCAAAGCAGCGAGACAAGCACCTGCAGATCGGAATCCGTGACCACACGGACTTGGCTGCCGTTTTCCCTTGGCAGTGACGAATCCGCGTTGTCTCCGCTCACCGATATTGGATTGGCGATGGTGAGCGTGATGCCTTCGCCTTGCACAGGAAGTACGCCATTGACCATTTCGTCATCCTGTATGGTCTGGTTCAGAGACCAGTTCGACACGGATTTCGATTCCTCCTCAACCTGGGCTCGCAGCGCGTTCACGTCTTTGGTGAGGGTTTCGACGTTTTTCGTTTGATCAGATAACTGACTTGACAGTTGCTTGCGTACTTCCTTACGTGGATCGGTACTCAGCTGTCGGACGAACACGCTTCCCGCCGTGCCTACGGCAATGCAGATAAGGAATACCAAAACCCGGGTGAACCAGACCGAAAACAATGACGGAGTTTTGGTGGCCAACCTCGAGTCCGTGTACATCACGTCCATCGGACGATTGGTCAAATCGTCAATAAGCCGCAATGAGTCATCATCCAGATTCCGCCTTCTGCGCGAAGTGGATGTCACGATATCAGGCTGCACATGATGCGAAGTCAGCCCGGCGAAGGACGCCGAGAAAACGGCGCGCCGCTTCGTAGGCGTATTCTCCGGAGACACCGGGAACGACGCACGTTCCGGAGCATCATGCATCATGTGAGTCAATCCTTATCGTTCTTCAGAAGCTGGATTCCCTGACGTATGTAAATATAGCCGGCAAGCCAGTACAATCCCACACCCCATATGCCGGTGGCGAGACCACACAAATGCAAAGTATCCGTAGCCGAATTAGACCAGATATCTGCGAAAATCAAGGCGACAATGGCAATCATCAGCATGGCGGTGCCTGCTTTTCCAACGAAATGCACCGGCAGCGGACCGTAATCACGCTGCGCCAAAACCAGTACAAGAATCGCCATGATCAAATCTCGCAATCCGACGACGATCAGCATCCACCATGGAATGATGTCAGCGACTCCAAGCGCGAGAATACTGCAGAAAATCAATAATCTGTCTGCAATAGGATCGAGGATCTGCCCGATTTTGCTCACCTGATTGAACGAGCGTGCAATCAGACCATCCAAGCCATCGGACACCGCCGACAGCGCAAGCACAATCAATGCAAGCACCATCTCATGGCGAGAGACCAATACCGAGATGAAGGGAATCGAAATGATTCGCAACAGGCTGATAAGGTTCGGAACCGTGAAATAGATATCCCGCGGTTCCGGACTGTACTGTTTTTTGATAATCAGTTTGCTCATACTTCGAGCAATATTACATTCTCGAGGCCTGCAAAGCGGTGACGATTATGCCACGAGCACCAACTTCATACAACTGGTCCATGAGTTGGTTGACCTTGGCCTTCGGCACAACGACACGCACGGCCGCCCACTGCTTGTCATGAAGCGGGGAAACCGTCGGGCTTTCGAATCCAGGCGTGATGTCCACAGCCGCGGAAACCTTCTCGACTGGAATATCGTAATCCATGAGCACGTAACGCTGAGCAGTGAGCACGCCCTGCAGACGACGGCTAAGAATCGTCAAACGATCATCATCTTCAGCAAGACGCGGGGAACGAATGAGCACAGCTTCAGAATGCAACAGCGGTTCCGCGAAAATACGCAGGCCGGCGTTACGGAGCGTGGTGCCCGTGGATACCACGTCGGCGATCAAATCAGCCACACCGAGTTGCACTGACGATTCGACGGCACCATCAAGGTGTACGGTTTCAGCGTTGATGCCATGCTCAGCCAGATAATCATGCACAAGCTTGTCGAAACTGGTGGCGACGCGCTTGCCTCGATATCTTCGAGCTTGCTAATCGGAGAATCATTGGGGGCTGCAAAACGGAACGTTGAAGCGCCAAAGCCAAGCTCCATATGCTCCTTGGCATCCGTACCGGAGTTGAGCAGCAGATCATGACCGGTAATGCCGACGTCGATGGTGCCTCGGCCAACGTAGACAGCGATATCGAGCGGACGCAGGTAGAACAGCTCCACGTCATTGTCGGGATCCTCCACAACCAGCTGACGCGGATTGCTCCTCAGGCGATAGCCGGCCTCGGCAAGCATGTTCCATGCAGGTTCGGACAGCATGCCCTTGTTGGGCACGGCGATTCTCAGCATTTTCCCTCCCAAAAAGGCCACGCCTCCTATGGCACGGCCAAAAACTCACAGATTCTTGTAGATGTCTTCGAGTGTGATGCCTCGGTCGATCATCATGACCTGCAGATGGTAGATGAGCTGGCTCATCTCTTCCGCAGTACGATCGGCGCCTTCGTACTCAGCTGCGATCCAGGTTTCGCCCGCCTCTTCGACAATCTTCTTGCCGATGAAATGCGTGCCCTTGCCCAGTTCGTCGACAGTCAGCGAGCCAGCCTGCTTGGCTGCGGCCTTCTCGCTCAATTCAGCAAAGAGGGATTCAAAAGTCTTCATTATTCGTATCTATCCTCGAAATATTGGTAGGTTCAGGCCTTGAATGCGGCTTCAGCCTTCTCACGGATGGAATCAATGGCTTCCGCAGGATCCTCGGCACCATACACGGCGGAACCTGCGACCAGTACGTCGGCACCGGCCTCGGCTACAATGTGCGCGGTCTTCGGGCTGACACCGCCATCGACCTGAATCTTGGTGGCGAGGCCGCGACGGGTAATCTCGTCACGCAGACGACGTACCTTGGCCATCTGGTTGTCAAGGAACTTCTGGCCACCGAAGCCGGGCTCGACGGTCATGATAAGAATCATGTCGAATTCGTCGAGAATATCGAAAATCGGCTCGACAGGTTCGGCCGGACGCACCGCGAAGCAAGCCTTGCAACCCATCTCGCGCAGCTGGCGCGCCAGACGCACCGGAGCGTGGGTTGCCCCCATGTGGAAGCTTACGGATGCAGCGCCCAACTTGGCATATTCGGGTGCCCAACGATCCGGGTCCTCGATCATCAGATGCACGTCGACCGGAAGATCGGTGACTTCGCAGATACGAGCCACAATCGGCTCGCCCAAGGTCAGATTCGGAACGAATGATGATCCATCACGTCGACGTGAACGAGATCTGCATTGGAGATGGTCTTGAGGTCGCGCTCAAGGTTGCAGAAATCAGCGGACAGGATGCTTGGTGCGATTTGAATAGTCATGGCTCTTATTCTATGAAAGGTAATCGACTTGCTGTTATTTGATGCCGGGCTGCTTGTCGGTATTCGAGACAGTTTCGGCATCGTTGGTTTTGATTTCATCAACCGTTTGCTCGGGGAAAGACACCACGGAATCCGAAGAATCCTCCGATTCACCGTTTTCAAGACGCTGCTCGATTTCGGTGACGGTACGAAGCTTCTCCGCCAACAGGTCAGTGTCTTTGCCCATTTGCTGCACGACGATGAATGACACCGCGCCGAGCACGAACACCGCCATGGAGACCCACACATTGATGCGCACGCCCAAGAATTCGTGCGCATAATCGATACGCAGGGATTCAATCCAAGTGCGTCCCAGGGTGTACCACATGATGTACACGGCAAACAGGGAACCTGCCTTGAGTTTCTTCATGGCTTTGGAACCGATGTATACGATAATCGCGGCGCCGATGAGGTTCCAGATCATCTCGTACAAGAACGTCGGATGGAACAGCGTGCCACTCGGGCATGTGGCTCCGTCATAGCACTGTTCGCTATGCCCGATGGCAGTGCCTTCCATGTTGAGTTTCAAACCCCATGGAAGCGTTGTCGGAGCGCCATACAGTTCCTGGTTGAACCAGTTGCCCAAACGCCCAACAGCCTGCGCTACCAACAGGCCCGGAGCGATGGCGTCAGCCAGCAAGGCCATTGGATAGTGCTTATGACGGCACCATGCCCATGCGGCCAGCGCTCCGAACAGCACGCCGCCCCAGATGCCAAGTCCGCCATTCCAAATGCGGAACATTTCCGCCCAGTCGCCATCCGGTCCGAAGAAACGTTCAGGCGTGGTGATGATGTGATAAAGTCGTGCGCCGATAATGCCCGCAGGCACGCTGACCAGAGTGATATCAAGCACTTGGTCGAAATTGCCACCCAACTTTTTCCAACGTGTGGTGGTTATCCATACTGCAAGGACGATTCCCATCAAAATGCACAACGCATAGATATGAATCGTTACTGGACCGATGGAAAACTGCGAAATCGTTGGCGATGGAATGTATGCAAGTGTCATGGTTTCCTGATGGTAGTCCACGCATCCGATATGGTGCGTGGACCACCGAAATCGTCAGAATGGTTTACTTTGCGACACGCGCGTTATGGACGCCGTCCGCAAGCTCTTCGGCTTTGGCGGCCAACGCCTTGAGACCCGTGGCCTCATCGACTGCGTTTTTCCCGGATTCGTCAAGCATGGTGTGCACCAATGCGGATCCGACGATGACGCCATCAGCGTATGAGCCGACTCGCGCGCCTTGTTCGGCGGTGGAAACGCCGATGCCAACGCAGACGTTCTTCGCGCCGGCATTGCGCGTGCGTGCCACCAACTCTTCCGGAGAAGCATCGATGGTGGAGCGTTCGCCAGTGACGCCCATACGGGCTGCCGCATAGACGAAGCCGCGAGCGTTGCCTGCCACGACCTTCAAACGGCTGTCGGTGGAGTCCGGGGACACGAGGAAGATTCGGTCAAGTCCATGACGGTCCGAAGCTTCGATCCATTCACCTGCCTCGTCTGGAATGAGATCCGGAGTAATCAGGCCGGCGCCACCGGCATTTTCAAAATCGCGTGCGAAACGTTCCACGCCGTAATGGTAGATGAGGTTCCAATAGCTCATCACCAGAGGGACTCCCCCGGCGTTGGCCACGGTTTCGACGGCTTTGAACACGTTCGCGATTTTCTCGCCGTTGTCAATGGCGATCTGCGAAGCCGCTTGGATGACGGGACCATCCATAACCGGATCGGAATACGGCAGACCAATCTCGACGGCATCGACGCCATGCTCAACCATGGTGCGGAATGCTTTCAACGAATAGTCAGAATCAGGGAATCCATATGGAAGATAACCGATGATTGCAGGCTTGTTCGCCGCTTTGAATTCATCGAACATGGCTTCCGTCGGACTCGGCTTATGGCTGATGCCGAGAGGCTGCCCGGACGGCGTGGTTACTGTTGCGTTCGTCATAATGGATACTCCTTCTTTCACTCGCCGTCCGCGTTATTGCCCTGGGCTCCATTGGCTTCGAGCGCTTTGGCTTGCTCGTCGGTCAGATAACCGAACCATTTGCCGGCAGTGTTCATATCCTTGTCCCCACGACCGGAAATGTTGATGATCATGACCGGATGCTCATATCCCTTGGCCTTGAGATCCTCAGCCGCCTTGTATGCTCCTGCAACGGCATGGGAACTTTCGATCGCCGGAATAATGCCTTCGGTCTCGCAGAGATCCTTGAAAGCGCTCATGGCTTCCTCATCGGTCGCCCAAGAATAATTGACACGTCCGATTTCCTTGAGCCATGCGTGCTCCGGGCCCACAGAGGCGTAGTCCAAACCAGCGGAGATGGAATACGTATCGAGGGTCTGGCCTTCGGAATTCTCAAGAAGATAGCTCTTGGCACCTTGGAACATACCCAGTTCACCGGTTCCCGGTGCGAAGCGAATGGCATGGCGTCCGGATTCCGGACCATTGCCGCCTGCCTCATAGCCGTACAGGTTCACGCGTTCGTCATCAAGGAACGCATTCATGATGCCGATGGCATTGGAACCGCCACCGACGCATGCACAAACCGCATCCGGGTGATCGATACCATACCAATCCTGAAGCTGCTGCTTAGCTTCCTCGCCGATGATCTTCTGGAAATCGCGCACCATAGCCGGGAATGGATGCGGACCGGCAACAGTGCCCAGCAGGTAGTGAGTGTCTTTTACATTGGTAACCCAGTCACGAAGAGCCTCGTTGATGGCGTCCTTAAGGATGTGATCGCCCAAGGTGACTTCCACGACTTCCGCACCAAGCATGCGCATACGTGCAACGTTCAGGGCCTGACGACGCGCATCGATTTGGCCCATGTAGATACGGCACTTCAGTCCAAGCATGGCGCACACCGTAGCGGTGGCGACACCGTGCTGACCTGCACCGGTTTCAGCAATGACCCGAGTCTTGCCCATGCGCTTGACCAGCAGGGCCTGACCGAGTGCATTGTTGATCTTGTGCGCGCCAGTGTGGTTCAAATCCTCACGCTTGAGGAACACACGCGCGTCGAGACCGGTTTTTTCTTTGAGACGCTCGGCGAAACGCGGAGCGTCAGTCAACGGTGACGGACGACCGACATACTGCTGGTTCAATCGAGCCAGTTCCTTATGAAATTCCGGATCAGCCTTGGCTTCCTCGTAGACACGTTCAAGCTCGTCAAGCGCTGTAATCAGCGCTTCCGGCACATAGCGTCCACCGAACTGACCGAAATACGGTCCTTCATGACTTGCCAACGGGGTTTGTTCGGATGCTTTCACTCTTGCTCCTGCCTTTACTAGTCGCTCCACAGCCTGTTCATGGTTGGATGCGGTTGCGACACCTTCGCCAACCAGCACCGCGTCGGCTCCGGCGCGGGCATAATCCTCAAGTTCCACCGATCCGAACACTCCAGATTCCGCTACGCGGATCACATCGTCCGGCAAATCGGCGGCAAGCTCGTTGTATTTGTTCACATCGACCTTGAGATCCTTGAGATTTCGTGCATTGATGCCGATGACTCGCGCTCCGGCATTGATCGCGCGCTGAATCTCCTCGCGAGTGTGCGTTTCGACCAGCACCGTCATATTGAGGCTATGCGCCAGTTCAAGCAAAGACTTGAGCTTGTCGTCATCCAACGCGGCAACAATCAGCAGCACCAAATCGGCGCCATGCGCCCGTGCCTCCCAAATCTGGTATTCCGTGACAATGAAATCCTTGCGCAACACTGGAATTTTCACGGCTGCACGGACCTTATCGAAATCGTCAAGCGATCCAAGGAATCGACGACCTTCGGTCAGCACGGAAATCGCGCTGGCACCTCCTTTTTCGTATTCCCTGGCCAATGCGGCAGGATCAGGAATGTCGCTAAGGTGCCCTTTCGATGGCGAAGCTTTTAATCTCCGCGATCACCGGAATGCCATCCGCTTTTTTCAGCCACTGTCGCGCATCAATAGGGGCCGGCGCTTCGAATGTCTGACGCTTCACCTCATCAAGGGAAATGTTCTGTTCACGTGCTCGTTGGTCTTCGACAGCTCCCGCCACCAGTTCATCGAGTACAGACATGGTGTTCCTTTCAGCATTTTACTCGATTGGTTAGCTTGATTTGACTCACAACTGGCGAAGCTGCGAGGCGATCTGCACCGCTTCGACGCTGGCCTCGGCCTTGTTGCGAGTCTCCTGCCACTCACTGGCCGGCACGGAATCAAGTACGATTCCGGCTCCGGCCTGCACGCTCGCTTCATGGTCGCGGATGAATGCCGTTCGAATGGCGATTGCCATATCGAGGTTGCCTGAAAAATCGAAATAGCCGACAGTGCCGCCATAAATGCCACGATCTGCGGGCTCAAGCTCGTCGATGATTTCAATGGCACGTGGTTTTGGCGCACCGGAAAGCGTTCCGGCTGGGAATGCCGACGTGAACACATCGAACGACGTCATGTCGGGGTTAACTCGCCCGGTAACGGTCGAACAGATGTGCATAATGTGGCTGAATCGTTTGATATCCATCAAGGATACGACTTCCACGCTTTCCGGAAGACATACACGGCTCAGATCATTGCGGGAAAGATCAACGAGCATGATGTGTTCGCTACGTTCTTTTGGATCGGCAAGCAGATCCTTGGCAAGTTGCTCGTCTTCCTCAATAGTGGTGCCACGAGGCCTCGAACCGGCAATCGGGAAGGTCATGGCATGGCCATTGTCCACTTTGATCAGCGTTTCCGGGCTGGATCCAATAACGTTGAAGTCACGCCCCTGCGCATCGGTCAACGACATGAAATACATGTATGGGCTGGGGTTGAGCGTACGAAGCACGCGGTACACGTCGAATGGATCGGCTGGCGAATCAATGTCAAGACGCTGGGAAATGACTACCTGGAACACGTCACCATCGATGATGTGCTGCTTGGCGATTTCAACGGAACGCTCATAATCGCTCTTCTCCGTACGGAAACGAAGCTCGGGCTGGCTAATGGTCTCATCCAACACATTGACGCGAGCTTCACCTTCGACAGGCGTGGCGGCCTTACGCTGCATATCATCCAATCGCGCCACCGCCTCGTCGTATGCCGCATCGGCACGGGTGGATCGATCGTCTGCATTCACCGCATTGGCGATCATCCATACCGATCCGGACACATGGTCGACCACAGCAATATCCGTGGCCAATGCCAGAACTGTTTCCGGCTGCCCGGTCTCGTTCGGCGCCTCGGCACGCAAGGTCGGTTCCCAATGGCGAATCGCATCCCAACCGACGGTACCGACCAGACCACTGGTCAGGTTCGGCAGTCCTTCGACATGCGGCGCTTTCAGTGTTTTCAGCGCAGCATGCGCGACTTCCATCACATCGCCTTCGGTAGGCACGCCTGCGGGAACCTGACCCAACCAATCGGCCTTGCCGTTGTTGGAACGCAACTGAGCCATGGAATTCACACCGATGAAGCTGTATCTGTTCCACGTGCCGCCAAATTCCGCGGATTCAAGAATGAATGTGCCGGAACGTCCTGCAGCAAGGCGTTCATAGAATCCGACAGGAGTCAACGAATCAGCCAGAAGTCGGCGCACAATCGGAATCACACGATATCCCTGATCAGCCAATTCGTGGAATTGTTCGCGACTCGGCCAGGTGGCGCCCCACTTGAGTGCTTGTACGCTGCATTCACTCATCGCTGGCCCTCCTGTTCCTTGGTACGGTATCCTACGACCACGGGCAGTTGCCCGCCTTCTTCGAAGCAGGATCGTTTGCCGGTATGGCAGGCCGCTCCCACTTGATCGACTTCAACCAGAATGGCATCCCCATCGCAATCCAGTGCGAAGGACTTCACATACTGGGCATGTCCGGAAGTGTCTCCCTTGCGCCAGTACTCCTGCCTGGACCTCGACCAGAACGTGACGCGACCAGTCATCAGGGTGCGTCGTATGGCTTCGTCGTTCATGTAGCCGACCATCAGCACTTCTTTGGTGTCGAATTGCTGGATGACGGCTGCCACCAGTCCTTTATCGTCCCTCTTGAGACGTTCTGCGATTCGTGGGTCAAGAATAGTGCTGTTGTCGTATGCTTCGTTGGTCATGATGGTGTTATTGATTTGTTTCTTCGATTATTGATTACGTTATTCGCCTGTTTTGCGGTTTTCGGCTTTCATCGCACGGTATAGCCGGCGGCCTTGATGGCATCCTTGACTTCGCCGATGGTGACTTTGCCGTAATGGAAGATCGACGCGGCCAACACGGCATCCGCTCCGGCTTCGATCGCCGGGGGGAAATCGGCAGCCTTGCCCGCACCTCCGGAAGCGATGATCGGAATCTTCACTTCCTTACGCACGGCTTTAATCATTTCCAAGTCAAACCCCTGTTGGGTACCATCCGCGTCCATGGAATTCAGCAGGATCTCCCCCGCGCCCAACTCCTGAGCACGCTTGACCCACCAGATAGCGTCAATGCCGGTGGATTTGCGGCCTCCCATGGTGGTTACTTCAAAGCCCGACTGAGTGTGTCGCTCGCCCTGCTCACGGCGTGCATCGACGGATAATACGAGCACTTGGTTGCCGAATCGTTCTGCGACACGGCCAATCAGCGTTGGATCATTGATGGCCGCAGTGTTGACTCCTACCTTGTCAGCTCCGCAACGCAGCAGAGAATCCACATCTTCAGGGGCACGTACGCCTCCGCCCACGGTCAATGGGATGAAAATCTGTTCGGCAGTTCGACTCACCACATCGACCATGGTCTGCCGATGCGAGCTCGAAGCGGTCACATCGAGGAAAGTCAGTTCGTCGGCACCCTGACGGTAGTATTCCGCGGCAAGTTCAACCGGATCGCCGGCATCGCGAAGATTCTCGAAATGCACGCCCTTGACTACTCGTCCCGCATCAACATCAAGACATGGAATGACTCGGACTGCCAGTGACATGCTGTTTTACTCCTTCGCGCATAATCATGTGTGCAACGAATGCAAGAGTAACCGTTTTACGTTACGCATGTTCGTCGGAAGTCCGAGTAGCGGACAGAACAAGCATCTTTCCTTGAAATCTAATCTTGTTCCTTAGCTGCGAGCTGCCCGCATGCACCATCGATATCCTGCCCGCGCGTGTCTCGCAACGTCGCAGTAATGCCTGCTTTATGAAGGATATCAAGGAACTGCTGTTCATCCTCAGGCTTCGAAGCGGTCCATTTCGATCCTTCGATGGGATTGAGCGGAATCGGATTGACATGAGCCCAATTGTCACCGTAATGGTTCAATCGCTTAGCAAGTAATTTGGCATGCTCGGCTTGATCATTGATACCGCGCATCAGAGCATATTCGATGCTTACGCGACGTTTCGAAGCCAAGTAATAGTCATGTGCCGCATCAAGCACCTGCGTAGTATTGAAACGCTTGTTCATTGGAACGAGCTCGTCTCGCAACTCATCGCTCGGAGCGTGCAAGGACACGGCCAAACGCACCGGAATGCCTTCTGCCGTGAGTTTCTTGATACCTGGTACCACACCGACCGTGGAGACGGTGATGTTGCGTGCCGAAATGCCGAAACCTCAGGTGGCATGGCGCTGATTTGGCGTACAGCGCTCAATACGGACTTGTAATTGCCCATAGGTTCGCCCATGCCCATGAACACGATGTTGCTCAGGCGCCCGAGACCACCAGCGACTTCGCCGTCGTGCATGGCTTTCGCGGCCACACGAACCTGTTCCAGAATCTCGCCTGCCGACATGTTTCTCGTCAGACCCAATTGACCTGTGGCACAGAACGGGCAGCCCATTCCACAGCCTACCTGGCTGGAAATGCATAAGGTGGTGCGGGTGGGATACCGCATGAGCACGGACTCAATAAGAGAACCGTCGAACAGACGCCATAGCGTTTTGATAGTAGTGCCCTCATCGGCCACTTGACGGGTCACTTCGGTAATGAGCGTTGGGAAAAACGCCTCTGCGGCTTCGGCTCGTTTCGCTGCAGGAAAGTCAGAGAACTCTTCGGCAGCGACGTCGAAATGCCCATAGTAATGATTGGCAAGCTGCTTGACTCTGAATTTCGGAAGTCCAAGATCCTTGGCTTTCGCGATACGTTCGTCTTCAGTCATATCAGCAAAATGCAGCGGCGGCTTGCCTCGACGCGCATGATCTTTGGAAAGCACGTCGCGGAAGGCACCGGTAGTGCCTCCTGGAGTAATACCGGTTTCCGGCAAATCCTTCGTGGAATTCACGGAGTCGCTCATGCTTGTGTTTGCCTTTCTCACATTCCAGTTGCCCACAGCAGCACGCACACGAACGGCGCGCACAGCAGAATGGAATCCACACGATCCATCACGCCACCGTGTCCCTTAAGCAGGTGTCCCATGTCCTTGATGCCGATATCTCGCTTCAACATGGATGCGCACAAATCGCCAAACGTTCCGGCGATGCCGATCATGAAACCGGCCACGACAGGGACCCACCAGCGGGAAATCCACACATCCGACCCGTACGTGCAGAACATCACGGCAAAAGATCCGATCATGGAGAACAGAATGGAACCTGCAAGACCCTCCCACGATTTCTTCGGCGAAATGCGGGGGCTTAGCTTGTGCTTGCCCAGCCATGCCCCGGCGAACAAACCACCGGTATCGCTCAACGCGGGCATGAATACCATCATAATAGCATGCGCGACGGGATGATCATTGAATGTCAACGGCATGATGAGGCAGGAAGCCAGAAGCGGAATGTACAGCACGGTGAACATGGAGACCGCGACATGGCTCAGCCTGCTATGGCTTACCTCTCCCTGCTCATGGTTGAAGGAGGATTCAAGTCTTGCGCCTGCATCGGTGTGGGAAAGCTTATCCGCCACGGCCAGAGAGATGCGGCTGCCGAACGTCACTTTAGCGCTGGCGGCGATCGCTACGACCACCAAAGACACCAGCACGCATACCGTCATGGCGACGATATGACGTTCGCTGTAATAGGTGGACAGCAACGTCGCCGCCGAACATACCCACAACACCGCCACGGGAATATGAAGTCCCGCAGTGGCGAAATCGACGCGCAGCTCCCAAAGGGCAAGCACCATGAACAGCACAACCAGATAGACGAACAAGTCAATGCTGATCAGCAGACACGCCAAGATGAGGATGACGAGCACCGCCCCTGTGGCGATGGCCTGCGGCATATTACGCCCCGTCTTCTTGTTGATGGCGTTGATGGCCTCTTCGGTTTCTTTTTCGAGCTGTTCCTGATGTTCCATCATGTTCCCTGTCTGGCTGTGCGTCGATTCTTTTCAGGAGATGAAGGTCTCTCAGACCTCCATGATCTCCTTCTGCTTGGCTTCGAGCAGGGTATCAAGTTCATCAGTGGTCTGCTTGGTGATCTTGTCGAGCTCCTTGAGCAGACGATCGCCCTCGTCCTCACCCATCTCGCCGTCCTTGATGGCCTTGTCAAGGGATTCCTTGGCCTTGCGTCGGATGTTGCGCACTGCGACCTTGCCATCTTCCGCCTTGCCCTTGGCGAGTTTGACATATTCCTTGCGACGTTCCTCGGTCAGCTCCGGCATGGTCAGGCGAATGACGTTGCCGTCGCGACGCGGGCTGGCGCCCAGATCGGAATCACGCAACGCCTTCTCGACGGCATTGGCCTGGGACGCGTCAAACGGAGTGACGGACAGGGTACGCGGTTCCGGCACGCCGATGGTGGCGACGGCCTTCAGCGGGGTCGGAGCTCCATAATAATCAACGGTGATACCGTTGAGCAGCGCCGGATTCGCGCGGCCGGTACGAATGCCGGAGAAGTTCTCCTTGGTGGATTCCACGGACTTGGCCATCTGTGCTTGGCCTGTTCGACAATAGTTGCCATTTGTACTCCTTGTTGTTGGTTGTTTGATCGATATTCGACGTTGAATGTCGTTATTCAGCGAGTGTGGACTCCGCGGTGGAAACCATAGTTCCGATTTCCTCACCGAGAAGGGCGCGGGTCACATTGCCATTGCCTTCGAGCCCGAAAACACGGATGCGCTGCTTGTTGTCGCGGGCCATGGAAAGCGCGGATGCATCCATAACGGCGAGATTGTCGACGAGGGCACGATTATAGCTCAATGTGGCGAAACGCTTGGCGTTCTCGTCCTTACGAGGATCGGCGGTATAAACGCCGTCCACGCCGTTCTTGCCCATCAGCACCTCATCGCAATGGATTTCCAAAGAACGCTGAATGGACACAGTGTCAGTGGAGAAATACGGCATACCGGCACCAGCGCCGAAAATCACGACACGGCCCTTCTCCAGATGACGAATGGCCTTGAGCGGAATGTACGGCTCGGCGACCTGACCCATGGTGATGGCGGTCTGCACGCGCGTGGCCTGTCCCTCCTGCTCCAAGAAGTCCTGCAGAGCGAGGCAATTCATCACCGTGCCCAGCATGCCCATATAATCGCCGCGGGAGCGGTCGATTCCAGCCTGTTGAAGTTCCGCGCCGCGGAAGAAGTTGCCGCCTCCGACGACGATGGCGACCTGAACGCCCTGCTGCACCGCGGGAACGATTTCCTCAGCGATACGGCGGATGACGGACGTGTCAATGCCGACTTTGCCGCCGCCAAACGCCTCTCCGGATAGTTTGAGCAGCACTCTGCGTGGATTATCACCAGTGTTTTCGCCAGTCATGAAAAGCCTTTCTTGCCCGAGAACTCACGAAATTTACCGCTCTCAAGAGTATCGGCAAACACAGACACCACACCGCAACGACACAGCGTCGAGAAGAAAACAAAGTTGGCCATCACCCTGTGGATGATGGCCAACCTTATGGAATCTCTAGCGTCTAACGCACGGATTCACCATTGAAGCCGAATTCACTCAGCCTCGCCCTTGCCGACCTCGACACGAGCGAAAGCCACGGCTGCGCCGCCGACTTCCTTGAACAGGTCGCCAACGGTCTTGGACGGATCCTTGACATAGGACTGCTCGAGCAGGACGTTCTCCTTGTAGAAGGCATTGAGACGGCCTTCCACGATCTTCGGAACGATCTTCTCCGGCTTGCCTTCGGCCAAGGACTTCTCGGTGGCCACGCGGCGCTCGGACTCGACCACATCGGCCGGAACGTCCTCGCGGGTCAGCCACTGGGCACCCATTGCGGAAATCTGCAGAGCGGCTTCGTGAGCCACAGCAGCGCCGGCCTCATCGGTGGCGATCATGGCCACGATGCTCGGCGGCATCTCAGCGGACTTCTTGTGGGCGTAGATCTCAACGTGTGGACCCTCGACCTTGGCGAACTGGCCGACCTTGACGTGTTCACCGAACAGAGCGGCCGCCTCTTCGACGGCTTCCTTCACGGTGGCTTCGCCGGAAGCGGCTGCCAGCACTTCGTCCACAGAAGCGGCCTCGGCTTTGACGGCGTCTTCGAGCACGCTGTCAGCGAACTCCACGAACTTCGGAGTCTTGGCCACGAAGTCGGTCTCGGAATTCAGTTCGACGGCGTAACCGGTCTGGCCATTGGCGGATTCCACGACCTGGGAGGCGATGGTGCCTTCCTGAGCCTTGCGACCTTCGCGCTTGCCAGCGGCCTGGATGCCCTTGGCACGGATGATTTCCTTGGCGCGAGCCACGTCACCCTCAGCCTCGGTCAGAGCCTTCTTAACGTCCATCATGCCGGCGCCAGTTTCCTCGCGCACCTGCTTGATCAGAGCTGCAGTGATTGCTGCCATTGATTTGTCTCCTCTGAAAAATAGTGATGCCCCATATGATGGGAGGCACAACACCTCCCATC
>ENA-OQDM01000107-OQDM01000107.1-human-gut-metagenome-genome-assembly--contig:-NODE-107-length-55164-cov-1.310391_pt1 | contig 55164 bp, 52 predicted proteins | sample MGYA00242772_ERZ504605 | MGnify/ENA primary metagenome ERZ504605 (study PRJEB26092, sample SAMD00036348) | human gut metagenome | host: Homo sapiens | study: EMG produced TPA metagenomics assembly of... | reverse complement strand
ATTCCGAACCGGAAAGACATTTTTGCCATATTGGACGTGATGTTGAGGGGCGAACAGGTTTCCTATCAGATCAAAGGCGACACGGTCTTTATCGGAGAATAATCATTTAATAATCATAGTAAATAGAGAAATGTTTAACGCAAAACGTAAAAAACTACTTGAAAGGTTTCTGATTTTAAGCCTGTTTTGCAGTTCGGGAGCGGTTTGGGCGCAGCAGGGCACTGTGACACTGAATCTGAATAACGTGACCGTCAAAGAGGCTTTGGAGCAATTGAATACCCAGACGTCTTATTCCTTGTGGCTGAACGTGGGCGATGTGGATTTATCGCGAAGAATCAGCCTGAACGTGACGAACGGGAGTGTCAATGACGTGTTGGCTAAAATCTTGGCCGGCCAACCGTTGTCATACGAGGTGAAGGATAGGACAATAAATATATACCCTGCGAAGAAAGACGGTGAGGAGGCGAAGAAAAGGGTGGAAGGCGTAGTGTTGGACGACCTGGGAGAACCGCTTCCGGGAGTGGCCGTGCGTTGCAAAGAACATCCGGATGCCATGTGTGCTACAGACATGGACGGTAAGTTCACACTGAATGTACCAACGGACGGCAAGACGCTACAATTTACTTTCATCGGTATGGCTCCGCAGGAATTGGCAGTGGCAGATGCACCGATGAAAGTCGTGATGAGTGACAAGGAAAAGAAACTGGACGAGGTCGTGGTGACCGGTTATCAGAAAATCGACCGCAAGTTGTTTACCGGTGCGGCCAGTCGTATTTCCGGTGAAGAAGCGAAAGTGGATGGTGTGGGCGATGTGAGCCAGATGTTGCAAGGCAAGGCGGCCGGTGTGGGCGTACAGTCTGTGTCCGGTACGTTCGGTGCTGCGCCGAAGATCCGTGTGCGTGGCGCTTCTTCCATCTATGGAAACCAAACGCCGCTCTGGGTTGTGGACGGTGTCGTGCTGGAGGATGTGGTGGAGATTTCCGCCGACGACCTCTCGTCCGGTAATGCCGCCACGCTGATCAGTTCCGCTGTGGCCGGATTGAATCCCGACGACATCGACAATTTTCAGATATTGAAAGACGCTTCGGCCACGGCATTGTATGGTGCGCGTGCCATGAACGGAGTGATTGTGGTGAACACTAAGAAAGGAAAGAACGGGCATGCCAGTATCAGTTATACGGGTGAGTTCACCGTACGTACTCGTCCCTCTTACCGCCAGTATAATATTATGAATTCCAAAGACCAGATGTCTGTCCTGATGGAGTTGGAAGATAAAGGATGGTTCAACCATTCCAAGATGGCGCGTACGGAGAACGGCGGGGTGTTCTATTTGATGAACGACTTGATATATCGGGGAGAGCTCATGAATACGGAGTCGGCTCGTCTGGCTTATTTGCAGAAAGCGGAGATGCGCAACACGAACTGGTTTAAGGAATTGTTCCGGCCTACTATCCAAAGCAACAATTCTGTGAGCATTTCTTCGGGAACCGACCGTAGCCGTTATTACGTGTCGATGAGCTTTCTCGACGATCCGGGATGGAGCGTGTCTGACAAGGTCCGTCGTTATACAGCCAATGTGAATGCCAGTTATGATATCAGTAAGTGGCTCACGTTAGGGGTGAGCCTGAACGGTTCGGTACGTAACCAGCGTGCGCCGGGTACTTTGGACCGTACGGCAGATCCTGTGAGCGGTGAGTATTCGCGCGATTTCGATATCAACCCTTTCAGTTACGCCCTGAATACCAGTCGTACGATGAGTCCTGACGAGACGTATATTATGAATTATGCACCGTTCAATATTCTGAATGAGGCCAAGAACAATTATATAGATTTGGACATGGCCGACATGAAGTATCAGATGGAACTGACTTATAAGCCGGTCAAGGGGCTGGACTTGAGTGCCATCGGAGCATTCCGTTATGTAAAATCTACTCAGGAGCATAAGATTACGGGGAATTCCAATTTGGCCATGGCTTACCGTGCGGCGGGAGATGCGACCATCCGTGAAAAGAACAAGTTCCTCTATCGTGACCCGGATAATCCGGATGCCGTGCCCGAAGTCGTGATGCCGAAAGGCGGTTTCTACAACACGACGAACAATATCCTGAAGAGTTACTATTTCAGGGTGTCCGGTAATTATAATCGTCTCATTGCCAATGAGCATCCTTTTAATATCATGGCCGGTTCCGAAGTGAATCGGCCGACCGCCAGTCCGGTTTTAACAACGGATACGGCTTCCAATGGGATCGTGGCGGTACGCCTTTCGTAGACTACCGCATCATCCAGCAATTGCTGTTAGGGGGTGATAACTATTACGGTCTTTCACAGTATTATGACCGTTTTGTAGCATTCTTTGCTACCGGAAGTTTTTCTTATAAAGGACGTTACACATTCAACCTGACGGGGCGTATGGATGGTTCCAACCGTTTGGGGCGTTCGCGTGATGCCCGTTGGTTGCCTACGTGGAATGTGTCGGGTTCATGGAATATGCTGGAAGAAGAATTTATGAAACATCAGGATGTGGTTTCGACCCTCTCTTTGCGTGCCACATACGGATTGACAGCTACAATGGGACCTGCAGACAACGCTTTGGCTGTATTCCGTAACTCTACTACTTACCGCGGCGATGACGGATATAAAGAATCGCAGATTTATATCGAGTCTTTGCAGAATAAGGATTTGACGTGGGAGAAACAATATGAGTTCAACTTCGGTTTCGATTTCGGAGTGTTGCGCAATCGCATCAGTCTGAGTACGGATATTTACAGTCGCCGGGGGATTCGACCTTATCGGTTGATACGTACCAGCGGCATGGGAGGCCAAAAATGGAAATATGCCAATTATGCCGACATGAAATCATGGGGCGTGGAATTTACGCTCAACACGAAGAATATTCAGCGCAAGGATTTCTCGTGGACTTCGAACCTTACGTTCGCTTATAATCATAACGAGATTACCAATCTGGAGTCTACCTCCAGCATTTTCGACTTGATGGTGGCCGAAGGTGCTCCATTGGAAGGTTATCCTGTACGGGGACTGTTCTCTTTGCAGTATAAAGGTTTGAATGGACAAGGGATTCCCCAGTTCATTAACGAGAAAGGCGAACTGACTTCTACGGGTATCAACTTTCAAAGTACAGATCCTGCTTATCTGAAATATGAAGGTTCGGTGGACCCAACCGTGACGGGAGGTTTCGATAACCAATTTAAGTATAAAGCTTGGACGTTGGGATTGTATTTCACTTTCCAGGCCGGCAATAAGTTGCGCCTGGATCCGGACTTCTCGGCTTCATACGGTGATTACAGTGCCATGCCGAAGGATCTGAAGAACCGTTGGATGAAGCCGGGCGATGAGCATTACACGAATGTGCCGGCCATTCCTTCATCCTATCAGTATGCCAACATCGAGAATCTCGATATAGCCTATAATGCCTATAACTATTCGGATATCCGTGTAGCCAACGGTGGTTTCCTGCGGTTGAAGGAACTCACTCTTTCTTATGATTTCAATGGGGAGTGGATGAAAACAATCGGCATGAACCGTTTGCAGTTACGGTTGGTGGCTTCCAATTTGTGGCTCATCTATGCCGATAAGAAACTGAATGGGCAGGACCCGGAATTCTTCCAGAGCGGAGGTGTGTCCATGCCTTTGCCACGCCAGTTGACTTTATCTATACGAACCAGTTTTTAATGATTTGCAAGACAGAAGAAAATGAGAAATAAATATATATCATGCTATGTAGCTGCGTTCTGTGCCGGTTTGTTTTCTACGGCTTGTAACGACTTTTTGGATGAGGTGCCCGACAACCGTACGGTCATCGACACGCCCGAGGCTGTATCGGAGTTGTTGGTTTCTGCCTATCCCGATGCCAATTGTGTCTTTTTCACCGAATCCATGTCGGACAATGTGACTGACCGGGGCAATACATTGGATCCTTATGTACAGCCGGATTGGAATCGGGCTAACCGTCAGGCGTTCTATTGGGAGGACATCGACATGACTTATCAGGACAGCCCGAATTATTTCTGGATGGCCAGTTACCAGGCTATTGCGGCGGCCAATCATGCACTTGAAGCCATTGCGGAATTGGAGGCCAAAGGCGTGGATTGTTCCGCACAGAAAGGAGAGGCGTTGTTATGCCGGGCCTACAATCATTTTATGCTGGTGAATGTGTTTGCGCAACATTATAATCCTGCGTTTGCCGCTATCGATATGGGAGTGGCTTACGTGACGGAACCGGAAAAAGAAGTGTTCGGGCATTACGAGCGTGTGTCGGTGAAAGAAACATACGACAAAATCCGCAAGGACTTGGAAGAAGGCTTGCCTCTGATTTCCAATAAGGCGTACGGTGACACACCGAAATATCATTTTACCCGTGAGGCTGCCCAGGCTTTTGCCTGCCGTTTCTATCTATATGTCGGAGAGTGGCAGAAAGCTATCGATGCAGCAGACGAAGCTTTGGGGGATAACCCGACGTTGCGGAATTGGAATGAATATATTCAGATGTCTACGGCCAATCGGGAGAAAAACTACACTTCGGTACAGGAGAGTGCGAATTTGCTGTTGGCATCCACTGTATCTCAGTTTGCCGTGGATCAGTCGTTCTATCGTTACGGATATTCTACTACAGTCAATAACTCGCTATTTCAGCAAAATGATAATGTGGTGAACGGGGTTTGGGCTTATCGTGCCGAAGCATATAATGTGTCCAGCGAGGCTTTGACCATGATGAAGTGGAAGCCCTATTTGAAGAGCGACGGAGTGAATACCAACAGTGGTATTTATTATGTAATGGATCCGCTTTTCACCACTGACGAGGTGGTGTGCGACCGTATTGAGGCTTTGGCTATGGCCGGACGTTACGATAAGGCTTGCGAAGACATCGAGTTGTTTTTGACGAATAAGGTGAAGAACTACGATTCTATAGCTCAGCCTGTCACTTCGTTAATGGTGGAAACTTATTATAAGAAGTTTGCCCCATTGCATCCTTTCTATGAAAACCAGATGAGTGAGAAGCAAATGGCTTTTGTCAACTGTGCGGTAGATTTCCGTCGCAGGGAGTTGCTGATGGAAGGCGGACGCTGGTTCGACATCAAGCGTTTCGATATTGAAATTACCCACGAAGCTTATCAGACGGGAGCCACGGATGTGTTGGCACGTCGCGACCTTCGTCGTGCAGTGCAGATACCTGAAGAGGTTATTTCGTATGGGGTGGTTCCTAATCCCCGGTAAGGAACTTTGGTAGTAACTATAATTTAAAAAAGCTAACAAATGAAAAAGATTATCATATTTGCAGCATTGTGCCTGTCCTTCCTGACGGCTTGCGACAAAGAAGACCTCGGTGGGTCGAATATACATGTACCGGAGTTCGATTATAATGCGCTGAGCGAGACGGATAAGTATATTTATGACCATTATACGGTGCCATACAATGTGGAGGTCGTGTATCGTTGGAATCAAGGCGATGTGTCGTCCGACGACATGCGGAAGAATTTGGTACCGCCCCGTGAATCTCAGGTGGAACCGTTTTTGGAGATGATCGAAAAAGTGTGGGTAGATACTTACACGGCGGAAGTCGGACAACAGACTTTACGTTCTTACATACCCAAGCAAATCCTTTTGGTGGGGAGTGCCAGTTATAACGATGACGGAAGTACGACGGAAGGTACGGCCGAAGGCGGACGGCAGATTGTGTTGTATTCGGTGAACGATTTCAACTTTACGTTGGAACAGATTCAGTCGTATGCCCATGTGATGCACCATGAGTTTGCCCATATTTTGCACCAGAATGTAGAATATGATGCAGAGTTTGAGAAAATCACTCCCTCTTATTCTTCTTCATGGATGCAGATGAACGACGAAACGGCGCGGACCAAAGGTTTCATTACGGCTTATGCTTCTTCAAGTGCAGACGAGGATTTTGCGGAGATGGTGTCTATCATGTTGACGAATTCTCCGGAGGACTGGGACAATATGATAGAGAGTGCGGGGAATGCGACGGCAGTAGAAGCTTTGCGTAAGAAGGAAGCCATCGTGGTGGCTTATATGAAAAATAACTGGGGCGTCGATATGAAAGATTTCCAGAAAGAAGTGGTAGCCGCGATCGAGGCTGCGGTACGTAATTAAATAAGAAACTTGAACGATGAAGAAAATGAGGAGACATGGATGGTCCATGATGATGGTCGTATGGGCTGCTTGTGTGTGCGGTAGTTGCAAGAATGAGGTGGATGACGTGTTCGACCGGGATGCGACATCGCGTATCGAAGCGGCAATCACCGAGTGTGAGGACATGTTGCAGAGTTCGGAGTATGGTTGGCGTTTCGATTATACGCCTACCAACAGTGCGATGGTGAATTTTGTAATGCGTTTTAAGGACGGACGTGTAACGATGGAAAATGCCGAAGGGGAGACTTCCGAATCGACCTATAAAATAGCCAATGCCGAAGGTCCGGTGCTTTCATTCGATACTTATTCCATACTGCATGACTTGGCTGACCCGTCGGAGTACCCGTTGGGGACGGGCAAGGGCGGAGAGTTTGAATTCATAGTGTGCCGAGTGACAGAAGACACGATTTACGTGAGGGGACGCAAGTCAGGAAATGATTTCAAACTTTCGCGTGCGGCCGAAGGAGAGATTCAGCATGTCCGTTTGGAAACGGCCTTGGATATCGACGGAGGGAAGGATATTACTTTCTTCACACCTTGCAGGTAGGGGGACAGGATGCCGCTACTTTGTTTTTAGGGAACGACAAACGTAGCCTGGATGTGATGACGGCAGACGAGCAAACCCTTAACGTGCCGGTGGATTTTACGGCAGACGGTTTTCGTTTTGCTTCACCGGTTGTAGCTGCCGGAGTGGCGGTTTCAGAGATGAAATGGGATAATACGCGAAAGACTTTTATGACGACGGATGGTAATGTGATATTGACGGAAGCGGCTTCCAGCCCCTTCAATCTGGGTCAGACGGTAGAGCAACTGTTGGCAGTTCCTTACTGTCTTATGAAAGGTGCGAGTGCAGCGGCCACTTTACAGTTGCTGCAATTTTCAAAAGATTTTCCGGAGTGGCAGCGTACGGAGTTTTTTCTTTAATGCCGAGGCTACGGTGGATACGTTGAAATATCAGGTGGACACGCAGGAAACGGTGACGGAAATAGGTCGTACACATGGACAGGCCGTACTCAATGCCATGAGTTTTGTGGTGAACAACCAATACGGTTTGCCCGAGTGGGGGAATTTTACCGTGAAACGGAATGAGGTGAAGGATGCTGATGAAGTGAAGTTCGTGGAAGGTATCCGCAACGGTGCTCCGGCCAATACATTGAACAAGAACATGTATTGTAAGAAAATCAAGGGCATTTTGTTCGATTCCAAAGGCGTGACGGTGGCATCCCGGAATGGGATGTTCTATATCGTGTCGGCTTCGGATGCGAAAATGTGGTTGGTGCTCGAACCTCAGGGCTTGCCCTCACCGGCAATGGTGATTCCTATCTTAATCAAGCAATAATCAATTTAATTTATCAATAAAAATATGAAGAAACAAACGTTTGTATTATGGGCTTTGACCGGAATGTTGGCTGTTCCGGCTTCGGCTCAAGTGGATTATAAGACCCGTGCCATCGTGGCAGAACCGGAAAATGCCCCGGTGGCAAAGCGTGCTTTGGCGCGGGATGCCGAGGGGGCAGAGTATAGCTATCCGGTCGGTTTGCGTAATCTGGGGATGATTGGTCAGGATGACAATGCCTGTTGTAACTTCCTGTCCTTTAATAAGGTCATTAACCGGGATGCTTATATGTGGGCACCGATGGGGGAAACCGTGTCTTATATCGACAATTCTTCCGTGCAGGCTGTAGACTATCATTGGTTTATTCCCGGTGCGGATGCTACGGAGTTGGAAACACAGGATGCCGATGCGGTTTACAATACGTCCGGTATCTACGATTTCCCGACCATGACGGTGAAGGACGGAGCAGGGCAAACTTATACTTATACGGCACCCGGTAAACTTAAAGTCGGAGGAAAGGGAGAAATTTGTACTTCCAATATGTTGCGATTGGGTACGGATGCCAAAGATCCGGCCACGACGGCTGTAATCGGCCAACGTCCGTTCGGACAAGAAGGAACAGGATATTTAGGAGGAACCAACAGCTTGAATCTGGTGGGGTATGGTAATTTGTTCATGATTGCCCATCCTGAAGCTTCCATTACCAGCGTACGGGCTTATCTGCCGGAAGTGCCCAAACATGAGGAGGGGGCGGAATTGCTGATGCAAATCTGGTATCCATTGACGGGAGAAAACAGCATTCAGTTGATGGGCTTGCCTTTGGAGGCCGTTACGTTATCTATGGATGATATCAAAGAGACAACGGATACGAAACTGAAAAAGGCCGCCGTGGCTGAATTTAAATTGTCCGAACCGTTGAAGATTTCCGATAAGCCTTTCTTCTTGGTGACGATAGAAGGGTTCGGAACGGATCCGTCCAAAGAAAATTTCCGCTTGTACATTGATGTGAAGCCGGTGGAGATGGATGAGTCTATGGCCGGTAACCTGTTGGCACACAATTCATACTGCCGCTTGAAAGGTGAGGATGATTACCTTCGTCCGATTAATTATTACGGCGGTCAGCTTGGCGAGTCTTTCATGATTTGTCCGGTGATAGACACCCATACGGAAGAAGGTGTGGGCATTCAAGGCGTGGAAGCTTTGCAACCGGCACACGCCCAATATAAGGACGGTGTCTTGTCGCTCAGTTCGGAAGGTGCGGAACAAGCCGTGGTGTACAATGTAGGAGGCGAGAAAGTCGTGAACGCTGCGTTGGACGGCGGACAAGCCGATGTGCGTGCCCATTTGGCCAAAGGTATCTATCTGGTACGTTTTATGAAAGGCGGTAAAGTATCCGGTGCAGCCAAATTGTTGTGTAACGAGTAATGTTTATGTTTAATATTAAATTGGAGAGAAAATGAAAAAGTTTACTAAAATGTGGGCGATTGCCGCTTGTGCATTGTTCGCCGGAACGGCGGCGGTAAATGCCGAGGATTATACGTGGAAGTTTGTAACGGCAGGTGATGCGACGACATACGCTATCCGTTCCGACGGGTCGTTATGGTCCTGGGGATGGAACGAGAAGGGGCAGGGCGGAAATGGCGTATCGGAACGTACGGCCACTCCGACGTTGGCAGATGGAAACCGCGTATGGAAAAAGGCCGTTGGCGGGAAAGCATACGGCTTCTTTTTGGCTGAAGATGGTTCTTTGTGGGCGGCTGGAACTCATGAGGGCGGCGTGCAGGGGACAAACGATGGTATCGACCATAAAGTCTTGACACGTATCGGCACGGATAACGATTGGGCCGATATGGCTTGTTCTCGTTTTTGGGGGTATAGTGGTTTTGCTATCAAAACGAATGGTACGTTATGGGCGTGGGGTAAAAATTCGGCCGGGCAACTGGGCATTGGCAATACACAGGCACAGACGGCACCGGTGCAAGTGGGGCTGATATGGACTGGAAACAGGTTGCTGCCGGTTGTTCATCCGTATTGGCTTTGAAGACCGATGGCTCATTGTGGGGCTGGGGATTCAATATGTATAGTGAATTATTCGGTCATGAAGGTAAACAACTGTCACCGGTCCGTTTGGGTAGCGAGACAGACTGGGAGCAAGTTGTTGTGATAGATTTCCGTGCCTATGCCGTAAAGAAAGATGGTACGTTGTGGGCTTGGGGAGATAATGCCAATAATTTATTAGGATTCAATACTCCGACGGAAGAAGAGACTACAGCGGAAGGTAATCCGGTGGAGGTGGTGACGGTGCCGCAGATAACGGCACCTACGCATGTAACGTCCATTGAAGGTAAGGTTCTTACCATATCCGGTTGTGAGAATACGTTGAGCGTGGCCACAGGAACGGACGGTGTTATTGAGAAAGTCTGGATGTTGGGTTCAAATACAGACGGCGCATTGGGTGATGGAAAAGGTTTGGGCAACGGAAACAAGGACATTCCTTTCGCAAAAGTTCCGGTTCATCCTTCTTTGAAATCCAGTCTGAAATTTGCGGGAATGTCAAGTGGACAGAATTATACGGTAATGCTGACGACGGACGGAGATATTTGGGGTTGGGGATGCAACCGTGGAGGACAATTGGGCGATGAAACCCCGAATGACCAGTTGCAAGTGGCCTATAAACTGAAGCCCATCGTCATTAACTGTCCGCAGGATGAGGTTTCCAGCGTGGGAAGCCTGAAAGACGGTAAAGTGGATGCGGCTGTTTCTTTTGACGGTCAAGTGCTGGCTTTGCAGAGCGACGGGCTGTTGACTTCGGGAAAAATATACGATATGAAGGGTACGGCGGTGATGATTTTGGCTGCTTCCGAAACGTCATGGAATGTCGCCACGTTGTCCCAAGGCGTATATGTGGCTGAATTTATGATAGATGGTGCTCCCGTGACTTATAAGTTCGCGGTGAAATAAAAGCACTGTGAAATCTTTTGTTGATTAAAAATGGAAATACGATGAAAAGATTGACAAAGGGATTCTTATCCTTTATTATGATGACATCTTATGCGCTCGGTATGAGCGCACAAGATGCCACTTTCGTTCCGGCGGACGAGATACCTTCATCGCTAAGGGATGCTGCGTCGTTGAAGTTGACCGGTACGTGGGGGACTTCTGCTTTTGCCGAATTGAAGATGGCATTGGGGACGAATGCTATCGGAGGTTCCAATATGGTGCTGACCCGAGTGGATATGGGAGAAGCCGTGATTGAAGACGGAACTTCTTGGTATGTGAGTGCCGGATTTACTTCGAATGGGGTGTTCAGCAGTTGCAAGGCTCTGAAAGAAGTGGTGATGCCCGTTGCGGAAGAGGCGGCTCATTTGGTTTCTATGGAAAAGGCTTTTGCTAACTGTAATGCTTTAGAGACGGTGGATCTGACGGGTTGCGTGAACGTATCTACATTCAGCAATGCTTTTTATGCTTGTGAGAGCCTGAAAGGGGCTGACCTTTCTACTAATGTAGCAGCGGTGAAAAGTAATGCTTGGGCTTCGGCATTTGAAGCTTGTACGGCTTTGGCACAGGTGAAGTTGCCCGCCGGATTTGTAACTACTTCTAAGGTCTTTTCCGGTTGTGTGGCTTTGCAGGAGATAGATTGGAGTGCATGTACGGCAACCGAAGTGCCGGTCTTCTATGCAGATATGTTGGACGGAGTGGAACTGTCCGGCGTGACTTTGAAATTGAACCATCCGCAGTATGTGCTTTTTAAAGCGGATGAGGGATGGAGTCAGTTGAACCTATTGGATTTGAATCCTGAACCGTCTACGGAATTTACTGTGGATGCGTCCGACATTCCGTCTTCGTTAAAAAAGGCCACGGCCGTGACTCTGACAGGAACATGGGACAGCAACGCTTTAATCTGCTGTGTATGGCGATGATGGATAATCCTGCTTTCGTTACCAGTGAGAATACGGTGTTGCAAAAAGTGGACATGAGTGCGGCCCGGATTGCAGAAGGTACATCATTGCGTTGGCAAGGCTTGTCTGCGTATGGTATCTTCCGTAACTTCAAGGCTTTGAAGGAAGTGAAGATGCCGGTGGCGGAAGAAGCTGCACACTTTACGGATTTCGGAATGGCATTTCAAAACTGTGACCAGTTGGTTACGATAGACCTGAGCGGTTGTGCCGGACTGGTTTCTCTGGAGAAAGCCTTCCAGGGGTGCACTTCTTTGGAGAAAGTGGATTTGTCCTCTTCTTCCCATCTGGAATCGGTGGATGATGCTTTTGAGTCATGTGAGGCGTTGACCACGGTAATATTGCCGGAGGTTTTCCCCATGGGAAAGAATACTTTTGCTTATTGTTCCGCTTTGAAAGACGTTGATTGGACGGCTTTTGCTGGGACAGAGGTTCCCGAGATGAGCAAAACTTTCTTTATGGGGATTGATGACCTGAAGGCCGTGACGCTCTCGTTGAAATATGAAGCTTATAAGTTGTTCTCGGCCGATGAGGATTGGAGCGAACTGAATCTCTACAACACGGAACCGGAGAAGGTGACGGACTTCGTAGTGGACGCTTCGGATATCCCGTCGAGCCTGAAGAAGGCCGTGACGGTTACGTTGACTGGAGAATGGGATAGCGATGCATTCAATCTGCTTTCTATGGCATTGGGGAATAACGGAGGACTTTTTGTCACGACGAATGCCACATTGGTTACCTTGGATATGAGCCGGATTAAGGTTGCGGAGAATACTCCACTTTGGAGACAGGGACTTAAGGAATATGGTATCTTTAATAACTGTACGGCATTGGAGAAAGTGATAATGCCAACAGCAGAAGAAGCGGGACATTTCACGAAACTGAATAAGGCTTTCGAGGGCTGTACAGCATTGAGGGATATCGACCTGAGCCTCTTGACTGGGGCAACAGACATCGAGGCAGCTTTCAAGGGAACGGCCATAGAGAAAGCAGACCTGAGCTGCTGTACGTCGTTAGGCAGTACGGTGAGTGCGTTTGAAGGATGTGCAGCCTTACAGGAGGTGATTCTTCCGTCTTGTTTTGTGCCGGCAAATTATACGTTTGCCGACTGTACCGGACTGAAGCTCATTGATTATACGGCTTATACCGATACGCAAGATGCACCGGCTGTTAAAAACAACACATTTAGCGGTATTGATGATTTGAAGTCGGTCACATTGAAAGTGAACGACCGAAATCATGAACTGTTCGAGGCTCATAAAATATGGTCGGAATTCGGTATAGAATATGATACTAGCGGCGTTTTGGGGATGAAGGTTAATGACAAGACAAAGCCGGTTACGGTTTATACCGTAGATGGACGCTACGTGGGTACGTATGTTCCCGAAACGGATTGGCAGGTAAGTTTGCCACGTGGTGTGTACATTGTAAACGGTAAGAAGATGATGAAAAAATAAGAAAATATTTCGTATGTAAAAAGAGCCGGATTTATCTGGCTCTTTTTTTATTCAATAAGTAGCTGATACATTCCTTGAATGTGACAGAACCGAACAACCACATCAGTCCTCCATAAAGCAAGGCGGCTATGAAGATTTTCAGCCCCAGTAGCAAGTAAATATTTTCTATAGGTGAGGTGACGAAAGCCGTAACAACCATTGCCAATGCGGCCAGTGCTGCATAAGGAAACAAGTCGAGGACGGCTTCCCATAGGCGTAATCCGATTTCGCGGTGGACGAAATAAAACCATATCGTAAGCCATGCGATATTGATGGCTGTATAGACACATACCATGGTGTGGATGCCATAGGGGTAAGAAAAGAATATGGCACTAATCTGTGTCAAGCCCATTCCGACGGTGTTCCATAGCACTAAGTCCGAGCGCTCTTGGTGATGACCAGGTGGCACATAGATATTGTATAGGTACGGTGAACGCACCGGCGCACAGGATCTGCATGAGGGGTACGCAATCTAACCATTTCTCTGTGACGGTGATGAGGATAAGTTCACGCGAAATCAAGGCTAATCCGAAGAGGGCGGGAAAAACCATGAAGGCATTGAAACGTAGCATTTTACGGAAAACCCGCTTATGGCGCTCTCGTTCCGTTTCCACATTACGCAGTACGGGTTGGGCAACGTCTTTTATGGTGCCAAGCACCATTGTGCTCACCATACTGGTCCATTTGTTAGCTTGGTTGTAAAGTCCTACGTCGTGTACAGCATAGAAACGTCCTAACATGACAGATAAGATATTACCGTTGATATTGTTGCAAATGTCGTTGGCCAGCAACTTACTGCTGAAACCGAACATTTCTTTTAACGGATGGAAAGATACCGGTAAAGTGGGACGCCATTTTGAGAAATACCAGAAAAGGATGGTGTTGCAAGTTGTGAAAGCTATACCTTGGGTGGCCAAGCCCCAGTATGCGTAACCCTTTAAGGCCATAGTGAGGCCGATGGTGCTGGACGTAGTGAGGCTGATCACTGTGATAATCGCTTTCTGCTTGACTTGCAATGTACGGAATAGGTATGCGTAATGCGCAGTGCCTAAACTGGCAATCACGAAGCCAAGGAACGAGAAACGTGCCAATGGGGTAAGTTCGGACAAGTCTTGATTAGCCGCAGCATCTGAGTGCTGGTAAAATTCCGTAATTAAGGGTGCCAGGAAGAATAGTAACAAGTACATGACACAACTGGTTCCTACGTTAAACCAGAATACGGCGTTGTAGTCTTCATGTACGATTTCTCTTCGATTGGCCAAAGCTGTGCGGAAACCGCTGTCCTGCAATACGGAAGCAATTTGTGAGAAAACGGTTAGCAAACCCACCATACCATAATCCGACGGTGAGAGAATGCGGGCAAGAAAGATACCGAACAAAGTACCTAATACCAATTGTGCCCCATTACTGATGGTGCCCCACATCAGGCCTTTTGCTGTCTTTTCTTTGAGCGTCTTTTCTGGCATATCAATGAGTTGGGTGGTATTTGAGTTTCTCTTTCAGAGTAAGGATGAAATCACATGCTTTTTTCCCCCAGCCGATGTGCGGAATACCGCAGTATGTTCCTGCTTTTGCCCAAAAACGTTGTTCGTCGAGGATTCCTTTGTCCCGTTCGAGTATTCGGTATAGTCGATATAATCCGAATTTCTTCTCGGACGGTAAGTGCCATACGGACAGTTTTTCATCGCCAGGCGACACATTATTATATATCGGAGTGGTCCAAAGACGTTTTACATAGCGGTTGGCTGTGGCATAACGCAGATGTAGGCGTTCGGCCAAAACACTGAAGATATGAGCCTCTTCGTGGAGGCGTGCTGTATCGGCCGGCAAGTTGAAGTTAAATTGCCATACAACCGGAAATTCCCGGTTGACGCCGTGCACAGCGTCAGCTCTTAAGCCGATGAATTCTCCTCCGTAATATGCCATAGGAGAAGAAGGGCGTTCGCCATAGCATGACGTGTAGAATTCCTCCATTTGTGCTAATGTGGTACCGTTGATGGAGAATCCCTGAGGACAGCCCAAGTCATATAGGGCACTACCATCTGTGCGTATGCTTTGGAAGAGGCTGTGCAGTGGCGTGCGGCATAAGCAGTCCGCATCACAGACCAACAACGTGTCGCCAAGTTGCATGCGTCTCTCCATTTCCTTGAAGATGTCGTATACATAGAATTGGTTCATCCAGGCTTTGTACCATCCTTTTGGGGGACGGTTCCGGTAGGGGAGGGTGACGACTTCCGTTCTCGTCCTTTGGAACAGTTCCGTAAGAAATGGCGGAAGCTGGTCTGCTTCAAGGTTGGTGAAGAACAACAGTTCGGCTTCCGGGTTATAATGCCGGAAAGTGGTGAAAAATGGCACTTGTATCTGCATATACACAGAATGGAGCAGAGCAGAGTCACCTCTTCCGCCTGCTTGCGGATAGTAACTGGCTTCCTCGTGTGACTCGCGGTAAAACCACGTAGCGATGTAATTTTTAAACGGCTTCATGCACAGTCTTTATGAAAAACATACAGCTAAGATAAGGCTTTATTTGCGTATAAGCCCTAAAAAGGTGGATAATATTTAATAGTAATGTCTTTTTTCTCGCTATTTCTATGCTATTCAACATGTTTTTCTTAAATAGATGAAAATGTTCTTTCTCTTGTCTTTGCTATACCGGAAAATATGTCTACTTTTAGTGCACAAAATGAAAAATAGCGAATAGATAAACGGAGAAATACAATGGAAAAGATTCAAGAATTGACCGATAAGCTTTATCGCGAAGGGGTAGAAAAAGGGAATGCCGAGGTATGCGCCTGGTGGAAAAAGCAAAGGCCGAAGCCGATAAATTAGTGGCGGATGCTCGAAAAGAGGCGGATGAAATCGTGGATAAGGCGCATAAGCAGGCTCAGGAGCTGGATGCCAATACGAAATCAGAATTGAAACTGTATGCGGGGCAGGCTTTGAGTGCATTGAAATCGGAGATTGTGAATGTCGTTTCCGACAAACTGGTAAAGGATACGGTGAAGGAGCTTATGGGCAATAAGGATTTCATGGGTAACTTTATGGTGGCTGTGGCCAAGAATTGGGCTTCGGGCGAAGATTTGGTGATTTCCGCTTCGGATGCCGACGGGCTTACCGCTTACTTCCGTGCCCATGCGAAAGACTTGTTGGATAAAGGAGTGAAGATAGAGAAAGTGAACGGAAAAGCGGCCGCGTTTTCGGTATCTCCGTCCGACGGTTCTTATAAGGTGAATTTCGGTGAAGAGGAATTTGTAGCTTATTTCAAGGATTTCCTCCGTCCGAAATTGATAGAAATGCTCTTCTAAATCCATCTGCATGAAAAATTATTATGGTTTGGTGGCAAGTATGCCCGATGTGTCTCCCGATGATGCCAAACTGAATTTTACGGTGGCGGACTTCAAAGAGGACTATTGGCCGCAACTTTCCGAGACAGATAAAAAGTTGGTGGCTTTGTTTTTCTTGCGTTATGACCATCGCAATTTGTTGGCATGGTTGGCCGAGGGAGACGGGGCGGCGTTCGACGAACGGGCGATGTTTCCGCGTGAAGCGTGGCCCGAAGCCATGGAGAAGGTGAAGACCGGTGATGAGCAAGGCCGTGTGTTGCCTGCTTATTTTTACGAGTTCATGGCGGAGTATGCTACTTTGAAAGAAGTACAGGAACGCTTGCCGGAAGATGTCCTTTTGGCGGCATATTATCGTTATGCGGGCACGTTCAAAAATCGTTTTACGGCGGATTGGTCTGCATTCAACCGGAATGTGAACAATATCCTGATAACCCTTACGGCCCGGAAGTATGGATTCAATCCGGCCTTTTATTTGGTAGGCGACGATGTAGTGACGAAAGCTTTGGCCGTTTCGGGAGCACGGGATTTCGGTTTGGGTACGGAACTGGATTATATGGACGACGTGATACGCATCCATGAGATGTCCGACCCGGTAGAGAAAGAACGTAAACTGGATTTGTTGAAATGGGAATGGTTGGAAGATAGGACTTTCTTCTGTTATTTTTCAGTAGAACGCCTGTTTGCCTTTCTCATTAAGCTGGACATCATAGAGCGGTGGACGCATATCGACAAGGAGCGGGGCGGGAAAGTCTTCCGCAGTCTGGTGGAGCAGTTGAAGAACGAGGTGGAGATTCCCCAAGAATTTAAGAAATAAAAAAAGAAAATAAATGATATGGCAACAAGAGGTACAGTGATTGGAGTCATCTCCAATATCGTGACCATTCAAGTGGACGGCCCGGTGGCGCAGAATGAGATCTGCTACATCACGACAGGCGGAGACCGTCTGATGGCCGAAGTGATTAAGGTGGTCGGTCGGAACGCATACGTGCAGGTGTTTGAAAGTACCCGGGGGATGAAAGTCGGGGCTGAGGCTGAATTTAACCGGGCAGCATGGCTCGAGGTGACGCTGGGGCCGGGTATGCTTTCCAAGAACTACGACGGTTTGCAGAACGACTTGGACAAGATGGAGGGAGTATTCCTGCGTCGCGGACAGTACACTTATCCATTGGATAAAGACAAAAAATGGCATTTTAAGCCCATTGCGAAACCCGGAGACAAGGTTGGGGCTTCCGCTTGGTTGGGCGAGGTGGAGGAAAACTACCAGCCCCTGAAAATCATGGCACCGATAGCCATGGAGGGGATGGCTACGGTGAAAAGCATCGTTTCGGAAGGCGACTACTTGTGCGAAGACACGATAGCCGTGTTGACGGGAGAGGACGGTGAGGACATAGCCGTAACCATGGTGCAGAAATGGCCGGTGAAAGTGGCTATGACCAATTATAAGGAAAAGCCGCGTCCTTTCAAACTGTTGGAGACGGGCGTACGTACCATTGATACGATGAATCCTATTGTAGAGGGGGGCACGGGATTTATTCCGGGGCCGTTCGGTACGGGCAAGACGGTGCTTCAGCACGCCATCTCTAAGCAGGCCGAGGCCGATATCGTGATCATTGCCGCCTGCGGGGAGCGTGCCAACGAGGTGGTGGAGATCTTTACGGAGTTCCCCGAACTGGTGGACCCGCATACGGGACGCAAGTTGATGGAACGTACCATCATTATCGCCAACACGTCCAACATGCCTGTGGCTGCCCGTGAGGCATCGGTATATACGGCCATGACGATTGCCGAGTTCTATCGTTCTATGGGATTGCGCGTCCTCTTGATGGCCGATTCCACTTCACGTTGGGCACAGGCTTTGCGCGAGATGTCCAACCGTATGGAGGAACTGCCGGGACCGGATGCCTTCCCGATGGATTTGTCCGCTATCATTTCCAACTTCTACGGTCGTGCAGGCTATGTGTACTTGAACAACGGCGAAGTGGGCTCCATTACGTTTATCGGTACGGTGTCGCCGGCCGGCGGTAACTTGAAGGAACGGTGACGGAAAATACAAAGAAGGTGGCTCGTTGCTTCTATGCGTTGGAGCAGGATCGTGCGGACAAGAAACGTTATCCGGCCGTGAACCCGATAGATTCTTATTCCAAGTATATCGAATATCCCGAGTTTGAAGAATATATATCGAAGCGCATTAATGGCGAATGGACAGCGAAAGTGAACGAACTCAAGACACGCCTTTTGAGAGGAAAGGAGATTGCCGAGCAGATTAATATCTTGGGTGACGATGGCGTACCTGTGGAGTATCATGTGATATTCTGGAAGTCGGAAGTCATCGACTACGTGATTCTGCAGCAGGATGCTTCGACGAGGTGGATGCCGTGACACCGATGGAACGGCAAGAAGACATCCTGAATCTGGTGGTGGACATTTGTCGTGCCGAGTACAAGTTCGACGGTTTCCTTGAAGTCATGGATTATTTCAAGAAACTCATCAACTGTGTAAGCAGATGAACTACGCGGAATTCAAGAGTGAGAAGTTCGAAGACTATAAACGCCAGATTCGTGAGATGGTGGCAGAAAGGCAATAATTAATCAGGAAAGTTATGGCAACAAAAGCATTTCAAAAGATATATACGAAGATCAGTCAAATCACGAGGCCACTTGTACCTTGAAGGCTACAGGCGTGGGAGCCGACGAATTGGCTATGGTAGACGGCAAGCTGGCCCAGGTGGTGAAGATTGCCGGTGACGAAGTGACGCTGCAAGTTTTCGAGGGTACGGGCGGCATCCCTACGGATGCGGAAGTCGTGTTCATGGGCAAGGCACCCACCCTGAAAGTGAGTGAACAACTGGCCGGTCGCTTTTTCAATGCCTATGGCAATCCCATCGACGGAGGACCGGAAGTGGAAGGGGTGGAAGTGGAAATCGGCGGTCCGTCGGTGAATCCGGTGCGCCGCAAGCAGCCGTCCGAACTGATTGCGACGGGTATTGCCGGTATCGACCTGAACAACACGTTGGTGTCCGGCCAGAAGATACCGTTCTTTGCCGACCCTGACCAACCTTTCAATCAGGTAATGGCCATGGTAGCCTTGCGTGCGCAGACCGATAAGATTATTTTGGGCGGCATGGGTATGACGAACGACGACTATCTTTATTTCAAAAACGTGTTCTCGAATGCCGGTGCGCTCGACCGTATCGTCAGTTTCATGAATACGACCGAAGACCCTGCGGTGGAGCGTCTGTTGGTGCCCGACATGGCCTTGACGGCTGCCGAGTATTTCGCTGTGGAAAAGAATGAAAAGGTATTGGTGTTGCTCACCGACATGACTTCATACGCCGACTCGTTGGCCATCGTGTCCAACCGTATGGATCAGATTCCGTCGAAGGACTCCATGCCCGGTTCTTTGTATTCCGATTTGGCCAAGATTTACGAGAAAGCCGTACAATTCCCTTCGGGTGGTTCCATTACCATTATCGCCGTGACAACGTTGAGCGGGGGCGACATCACGCATGCCGTGCCGGACAATACGGGATATATTACCGAAGGGCAGCTTTTCTTGCGTCGCGACAGCGATATCGGTAAGGTCATCGTGGACCCGTTCCGTTCGTTGTCCCGCCTGAAACAGTTGGTGGCCGGTAAGAAAACCCGTAAAGACCATCCTCAGGTGATGAATGCGGCCGTACGTTTGTATGCGGATGCCGCCAACGCCAAGACCAAGATGGAAAACGGGTTCGACCTGACGGACTACGATAACCGTACGCTCTCTTTTGCCAAAGATTATGCAGACAAACTGTTGGCCATCGACGTGAACCTGAATACGACGGAGATGCTCGATGTGACCTGGGGGCTGTTTGCCAAGTACTTCAAGCCTGAAGAGGTGAACATCAAGAAGGAACTGGTGGATGAGTTCTGGACGAAATAAATCGGAGGGATATGGCCATAAAATTTCAATATAACAAAACATCGTTGCAGCAGCTTGAAAAACAACTCAAGATGCGTGTACGTACGTTGCCTATCATCAAGAACAAGGAGAGTGCGTTGCGCATGGAGGTGAAGAAGTGCAAGGCGGAAGCGGCGGAACTGGCACGCAACCTGGAGGCGCAGATTCAGGCTTACGAGGCGATGTTTGCATTATGGAGCGAATTTGACCCGACGATAGTTGGGGTCAAAGACGTGGATTTGGGCGTGAAAAAGATAGCCGGGGTACGGGTGCCGGTGCTGAACAGTGTGGAGTTGGAGGTGCGTCCGTTCAGTATGTTCAGCAGTCCTAAGTGGTATTATGACGGGATTTCTTTGTTGCGCGGTCTGGCGCGGACGGCCATAGAAAGGGAATTCGTGCAGGCCAAGCTCGACCTGTTGGAATATTCGCGCAAGAAGACGACCCAGAAGGTAAACCTTTTCGAGAAGGTGCAGATACCCGGTTATGAGGATGCGTTACGAAAAATCAAACGTTTCATGGAGGATGAGGAAAACTTGTCCAAGTCTTCCCAGAAAATATTAAAGACCCTTCAGGAGAAGAGAAAGGAGGCCGAGGCATGATTACGAAGATGAAGAAACTTACTTTCCTTATTTACTATAAGGAGTATGAAGCTTTCTTGAAACGGATGCAGGAGCTGGGGGTATTGCACGTGCAGACTGCACAGGAGGGTTCTGTAGAGCCTACATCCGAATTGGAGGCCAAACTCAAACAGACGGAACATGTGAAAGCATGGATAAACCGTCTGGAGGCCATGGAAGCGACGGATGTACCGTTGGCCTCTGACCGGAGTGCGACAGATATCCTTTTGCATTTGGATGAGATGGACGAAGCCCGCCGGGTGAAGGAAACGGAACTCCAACGTTTGCGTAAGGATGAGGCTGCGCTGTTGCCTTGGGGCGATTTCGATCCGGTGCGTGTCGAGGGGTTGTCGGACATCGGTTATGCCATGGGCTTTTTTGTATGCCCCGAACGTTCGTTCAATGAAGAGTGGGCGGAACTGTATTATGCTACTGAAGTAACCCGTGAAAAAGGCAAGGTCTATTTCGTGACCCTTACGCCGGTGGGTGAGGAGGTGGTACTTGATGCCGAACGGTTGCGTCTGCCTCATGTCTCATTGGCGGATTTGCGGAAGCAAATACGTGAAAAGGAAGAAGGAATAGCCGCTATAGAACATGAAATGGGTAAGCTGGCGCAAGGTTATGTGAGCCGACTTCGTGGTTATGAAGATGAATTGCGCACCTCCATTGCTTTCGATCGCGTGGTTTTGGGTACGGAACAAGTGGCCGACAACCGCTTGATGGTGTTGCAGGGATGGATTCCGGAAGACAAGGAAGCCGAAGTGAAATCTTTCCTTTCCACTCAGGAGGTCTATTATGAGATACGTGCGGCGCGCAGGGAAGATAACGCTCCGATTAAATTGAAGAACAATGCATTCGTACGTATGTACGAGGTGCTGACGAAGATGTACGGCATGCCCGACTATGCGGAATTCGACCCTACGCCATTGGTCGCCCCGTTTTTCACGTTATTCTTTGCTTTCTGCATGGGCGATGCCGGTTACGGATTGGTGCTGATTGCTTTGGGATTTTTCTTGAAACACAAGCTTTCTCCATCTTTGAAGGGTATCATGAACTTAGTGATTACACTGGGAGCGGCCACCACCGTGTTCGGTGCCGTTTTGGGTACGTTCTTCGGGGTGAGCCTCTTTGACGTAGATGTGCCTGAGTGGATGAAACAATTCATGATCGTGGGTAAGATAGGCGATACGAGCTATGACAAACAAATGCTATTAGCCTTGATTATCGGCGTGGTGCACATCTGCATCGCCATGACGGTGAAAGCCATCGGTGCTACGGTACGCTACGGTTTCAAGGAGTCGCTCTCTGATTGGGGATGGCTGCTGCTTGTCGTCGGTTTCATCTGTACGGGCGGCCTTTCTTTTATGAAAGTGATTTCGGAGAATGTGGCGGGTACGTCTTTTCTTGTGATCGGCAGCGTGGCGGCCATCGGTATCTATTTGCTGAATAATCTCCACCGCAATGTTTTTGCCAATATCGGTGCCGGATTGTGGGACACGTATAATATGGCTACGGGGCTGATGGGCGACGTACTTTCCTATATCCGTCTGTATGCTCTCGGGTTGGCCGGCGGTATGTTGGGCGGTGTGTTCAACCAGTTGGCCTTTATGGTACGCGACGGAGCGGGAGACACCTTGTACGGAGTTCCCGGTTGGTTGGGTTGCGGACTGATTCTGGTGTTCGGTCATACGTTGAACATCGCCATGTCTTGTCTGAGTGCTTTCGTGCACCCGCTTCGTTTGACTTTTGTGGAATATTTTAAGAACTCCGGCTACGACGGAAAAGGAGAGGCATACGAGCCTTTCAGTATAGTAAAAAACAAATAATCAATTAATCACAAATAAAATTTAGAACATTATGAATGAAATTTTAGGTTACATCGGTTTGGGCTTGATGTTTGCCTTGGCCGGTATCGGCAGTTGTTACGGTACGACTATTGCGGGAAATGCTGCCGAAGGGGCGTTGAAGAAGAATCCTTCCAAATCTTCCAGTTACATGATTTTGTCTGCCCTTCCGGCCACACAGGGATTGTATGGCTTTGTGGCTTTCCTGATGTCCATGGGGCGTGATTTCACGACGGAGGGACCGTTGATGTTAGGTATCGGTTTGGGAGTCGGTTTGGTATGTATGATTTCCGGCATCCGTCAGGGGCAGATTTGTGCGAACGGTATTGTGGGTATTGCTCAAGGACATGACGTGCAGACCAATACGATGATTTATGCCGCCCTTCCGGAATTTTATGCCATCTTGGCTTTGGTAGCAGCATTGATGGTGTAAATTAATAAGCATTCGATAAAGATTGTCAGGCCGCGTTCGTTAAGAATGCGGCCTGATGTTTTTTAGAACATTTCGAAAGCGGCGATACGGTTCCGGAGCCATGCTCGGGACGTAACGCTTGTCTGCTCTTGGATTCAAAACGTGTAAAACCAGATAGAATAGAAGGTGGAGGAAGTCAATTCAGCCACCTGCGGCAAACGAAAAATCAATCTCTTGAGATTGATTTTTCGTTTGCCGCAGATTGATTTTCGTTTTGGCGCACAAATTTTCCCTATTCTCAACTCGTTGTATACGAGTTGTTTATAAATCCCTTTTTCTGTCCTCCATTTACCGGATGGAATCGGTTTGGAAAATGGCCGGCATGTCCGGCTCGGTATGTTCATAGTCGTAGGGCGAGGGGGCTATGCCTCCGTCCCCGGGCCCTGAGGTGCCGCTGTTGGTACGTATGCGCCCGTCGGCGATGGCGATGTCCCAGTCCGTGCGTGCGGCGTAGGCCTGTTGGGCGAGGGTGTCGGTCACGGCACAGGTGCCTACCACGGTATGTGTCACCATCGAAAAGTAAGTCCACCGGCCCTTTACGTTAGGGATGACGGCCATGCGGTCTGCCGCAGGGCCGCCGGTGGCGAGGGGGTGCTCGGCGGAACAGGCTGCCGCGAGAAGGGAGAGGCACGCTAGGCGTGCGAGTTGTTTTTTCATTCGTTCTGTCTTTTTAAGTTATTCCGGTTATTCTGTTGTTCGGTAGCGCAGGGTGATGGTCTGGCCGTCGGTGTCGGGGTTGGCGAAGCGTATCTTGGCCTGCCGACCTTCGGCCGTGCGCAGGAGGAAGGTACGGTCGGTTACGTTGCCTGCCTCGTCGGTGTAACGAAAGGCCGAGGCGGAGACGGGAGCGTCTTCTGCGGTCCGGATGCTGAAAGGGTTGCTGCCGTCGCGCAGCTCCACTGGTAGGGGGCCACGGTAGGGGTATTCCAGGGGCTGCGCCCCACGGTAGTCCACGATGGAGAGGGCCGTGACGCGCCCCGTGCCTTTCACCTTGCCCCTGAAACCACGCAGGATATTGAGGTAGAATGTTTCGCCGCCGCACCCTTCTTCCGTCATGTATTCGGTCAGGTCCAGGGCTATTTCGATATTTCCGGGCATGTATTGTCCCTGCATGGGGTAGTCTCCCCCTTGGTTGTAGAAAGCCCGGCAGGTGTGGTAGCCGATGATGCCCCGTTCGTCTACGTCGCTTTCCGTGGCCAGACCGAAAGAGAGGTCGTTGCGTGAAGAGAAGTCGAGCGCGAGGCGGAAGACTACGAGGGGGCGGTGGATGCGCACGCGGATGGCTTCCACCGTGCTGCCCAGTTGCTGTTCGGGCACGCGGGTATCACGGAAAAAGTCGTAGGGGAGATAGAAGCGTCCGCGGTCGTGGCTATGGGTGCCCCAGGAGTTGACCACGATGAAGGCTCCCGTGTGCGGTGTCCCCTGTGCGTCGGTGTAGACGACCGTGTCGTCGTATCCGGCTATGGTGAGGGCGTGTGCCCCGTCTGTGGCAAGGCCTTTGAGCAAGGAGCGGTAGCCGGTGAGCGAGGGACCCTGGTAGTCGTCGTCGATCTCCCATCCACGGCTCATGGCCGAGAAGGTGAGCACACCGCCCACCGCGCTGCCGTCACCGGCATCGTAGAGCCAGCGTTTCATCAGGGGGATACTGTCGGTAAACGTCAGCACCTCCTGCGTGCGGTATTGCAGGGCCTTGTAGTATTTGTCATATCCCGTGGCCCATTTGAATTGGTAGGTACCGGAGATGCCGTAGTCCTGTTCGGTCATGATGCCGTAACGCTCAGACAGGTAGAGGCCCTGGTCTACAAAGTCGCCCTGGTCCTGTCCGTCATTGAGCAGGTTCCACGAAAACTGATAGCTGAAGCGATGGTCGGCAGAAGCATGTGCGTCGCGGTCGAGCAGGCGGTTGATTTCGTAAGTGAACATGTAACCGATGCCGGAAGCCTGGGCGCAGGAACCGCCCATCTGGTCCAATATGGGTGGAAAGAATTTCCGTGTGGAATTGTCCACCGCAGGCGGTAACTGTACCTCTGCCCGGCTTTGCAGGCGGAAAGGTGTGCGCGGCAGGTGCATGTCGCTTCCGTCGGGGACTTGCGCCCATGCGCCTTGGGCGCATAGGTGCAAGGTTATGTATAAAAGAGGTATGAGCTTACTTTTCATGGATGCGGCGGTAGGTTTTCAGGGCTTCCTGTCGGACGGCATCGGGGAGCGATGCGTCTTCGCTCATTTTCAAGGCTGTCGCCGCGATGTCGGCGGCATGGCAGGAAACGGTGTGCCATCCTAAGGCTTCGAGCAGCAAGATTTGAGTGTTCCCGTCTCCGCAGTTCTGCAGGTAAACCAACAACTCCGGAACTTTGTGGTGCGGCAAGGTGTTGCGCAGGGCACGGATGGTGAAGGTCCGGTCTTTTTCTGAGGCTTCGCCCTTCACCACCTTGTCGATGTCGGTGGTCAGACGGTCGGCACTGTGGGCTATGGTATTTCTGATTTTACCGCGGAGGTTGTTCTTGTCGAGGTATTGTACGGATGGCGCATCGAACTGCCGGTCGAATTCGGCGAGCAGGTCTTCTTTGGGGAAGCAGGCGAGAGCCGTCATGACATTAAAGTTGCAACGGTCGCTGGTATTATTGGCGATAGACAGCCGGATGAGGGCCGGAATAAGACGCCGGTCGCCGTTTTTGGCGATGAAGCGTATCGCTTGGCGCTGTACCAGTTCGTAGGCATCCTGCGAGGCTTCCGTCACGGCTGTGATGAAATGGTTGTCGGGGGGGGGCAGAGAGGGCCATCAGCGCTTCTAAGCGGACTACGCCGTAAGGAGATTCACGATAGATGCGGAGCAGGTCGGCCGACGAGAGCGCACCGGCTCTTCTCAACTGTTCGATGGCCAATGACTGCACGTCCGGCAAAGGGCTTTTCAACAGCTTTTTCCAAGAAGAAACCTTATTTTGCAACAGCAGGCCGTCCACATCCACACTTCCGGGTACGGGGGCAAAGCGGAACGTGGGATCGCCGATGACATGGGACTCCAGGAGATTGGAAAAGCGTACTACGTCTCCTACGCAACCGCCTTGGGCTGTCAGTCCGATGAAACGATCGTACCATTTGTCTTGCAAGGCATTGACCGTATTGGCTATGACAGCCACCGTAGAGCCCGGCTGGAAGATGTATTCGTTCGCTATGCAGTCATCCTGGTGGAAGGAGCCGCAGAAGCAGGCATCAATCACTACGACGGGTACATTGGGACGGTAGCCGAATATCTTGAAATCCTCCAGATGCAGGTCTTCGTTAGCTACAAGAGTAGAGTCGGCAATGCGCAGGCTGTCGGCCAGCGGGTTGTCGCCGAGCCAGGTGGACGGCAGGTCGAAACGTTTCTCCAGTACCACGCGCAGGGAGTCGTAATTACGTCCTCTTTCGCGGGCTTCCTCCACGTGCATCCTCACGTTGCGGATGATAAACTCCTTAGCCTCGCGCACCGTACGGATGGGAGCCGTACCGTTCAGGTATTCCGTGTCGAAATAGCCGTGGTGGTGCAGGATGGCCAGGTCCAGGTCGGTACGCATCATTTCGTTCATCAGATGTTCTTTTACCGGATTGTGGTCGGTGTGGTCCATATAGCTGATGCGGTTGGTGCGTCCGGCCAATGAGGGAAAATGTTCGAAATAAGCCGCTTTCTCGTCCATGCGGGCGGTTTTGGATTCGGAGATATACCCGTGGCCGCTGAAGAAAAACAGTTGTCCGAGCGCCCGTTGTCTTTCTTTCTCCCTTACAGCCTTGGTCAGATATTCCCTGAGCTTCTGGTAGCGGGAGCTTTCGGGCGTGTCGGTAGGCCGGATACGTCCGCTGTACAAGTCCGGATAGACTTTCTGGCTGCTTTGGGGAGTGAGGGAATAATAAAAATAGGGCTTGTCTTCGTCCTTGCCCTGAAACTCGAATTGTAGGCCGAAGTCATCGTAGAACCGGTCTGAAGGGACAGACGACTCGCGGCGGTCATTCTTTTGGTTCATCTTAAAGGCACTGGTCAGGTGCTGTGCGTCGCGAACCATGACGATGGGGATGTCGCCCACGAAAACAGTCCCTACGATAGGTTCGGATTTCTGTTCGTGCAAATGTTTCAGGGTGGCACGGATGGAGTCGGGCACCTGCCACCGGTCGATGACCGTGTATACTTTAAGGCCATGCAGGCGCTCTATGGCGCGGGCATAAGCGTCCACTTCAGGCCGTGCTTCCTGATAACTCACCGAGTCGATGACGATGGCAAATCCGTTACGTGCCGCAATTTGAACCGTAAAAGCCAGACAAGTAAGGACGGATAATAATAGTTTTTTCATTATGTTTCTTGTTCTATGAGGGTTATTTCAATCGTTTATAGGTTTTCAGAGCTTCTTGGCGCACTTGTTCCGAGTGGGAAGTGTCTTTCATGAGTTTTTCCACTACGGGGAGTACCTGTGCCGAAGTATAGGCCTGGCGGTGCCATCCCAAAGCCTCGAGCAACGGTAACAGCAGTTCATCGTCTTTTAGCGTGGCGGCATAACCGGCTACTTGGGGCAAGAGGTAAGGCGGGCAATAGATTCGCATGAAGTTGATTTGTGTCAAAGCACGTTTGTGCGACATTTCTCCTTTACACAGCTTTTCAATCTCTTCGTCCCATCTTCCGGCATAGTTTTCGGCGTTTTTCAATACGCCTTTGGCATAAGTTTCGGGTTGGACCACGTAGGGAGCCACTTGCCGGAGTCTGTCCTCTACGGCGGGGAGCAGATTCTGTCGGGAAAAGAACTGTGCGCCTTGCAGGGCATTGAATGCCACTCGCGCCGATGTATTTACGTCGCAGAGTTTCCCGGCCAACGTATTTGCCAGACGAGGATCACCGTTTTTGATAAGCGCATTGACTGCAAAACGCTGCAGCAATTCGAAATTGTCGTCTGCTGCGTTTTCAATGGCAGAGACAAAGTCGTCGGAATGCCGTTGTTGGAGGAGCAAGAACGCTTCCAAGCGGACACTTTCGTAGGGTGACGTTTTCAGATATTTCAACAGGTGTTGGTCCGAGAGTTCCTTGCTTTCTTGTAACTGGTGCAAGGCCAATGCCTGTATATCCGGATGGGGACTGTGGCGGAGCAACCTTTTCCAATCTTTCTGCTTGCCGGAACTGATGAGGTCATTAAGAGAGTGATCTTGTTCCGGAAGGAATGCAAAAGTGGGGTCGCCTACCACGTGCATTTCCAAATCGGGATTGAGTTGGTTCAGGAATCCTATCATAACACCCTGTTCCAACAGACCGGCAAAGCGGTCCGGCCACTTGTCCTGAAGTACGTTGACAGAACCTCCCAGTCCGCAGATTGTCTTTCCCGGTTGAAATATGTATTCGTTGGCAATGCAGTTCTCACGATGCCAGGAACCGTTGTAACAGGCGTCCCAAAAGGCTACTCTGCAATTCGGCCGGAAAGCGTAGCGGGCGAAATCAGACAGCACAATGTTGGTCATGGCGCTTTCCAAAGAGTCGTCCTTTGCCAAAGCGCTGTCGTCCAGCTCCGCCATCCAAGCGTCGGGCAACTGGTCGCGGCTTTGTAAATTTCGTCTAATACTGTCCGTATCGTATCCGAAATGCCGGGCGCGGTTCAGGGAGGTGCGGGTAGCAATGCAGCAAGTACTCGCGTGCTTCTTCCGCAGTTGAGGGTTTGGGCCAAGCACTGAGGTACTGTGTGTCGTAATCGCCATGATGGTGCATGAAAGCCACGCTCAGGTCCGGCGCCATGAGCGCGTTCATCAATTTTTGTTTGATGAGTTTCTCGTCGGAATAGTCCATGTAGCGGTAGGCATTGGGACGGTGTGCGAGCGAAGGGAAGTGGGCATGCATGGAAGCCATTTCGTCAATATGGGCCGTTTTGGATTCTGACAGACTGCCGCTGCCTGTATAGACAAAGACGGACATCATACGTTTCGGGATGCAATTTTGCTTCCGTTGCTTTCTGCAAGTAAGCTTTGAGCTTGGTGTAACGTGAACCGGGTATATCGCCGTCGGTGGGACGGATGCGTCCGGAAAACAAATCGGGGTGTACTTGCTGATTTCCCCGTGCCGATAATGAATAGTAATAATATGGAGCTGTACTGTCGCGTTTCAGAAAGTCGAATTGCAACGAGAAGTCGTCATAATAACGGTCTGACGGGACAGAGGATTCCTGCCAAGGCATTTTCTGGCTCATCTTGAACGCACTGCAAAGATGCTGTGCGTCGCGAATCATGGGAATGGGAATGTCACCGATAAAGACGGCACCTATGATGGCTTCGTGAGGCCGGGCATGCAGACCTTTGAGAGTAGCACGGATAGAATCCGGTACACCCCACCGGTCGACTACAGTATAGACTTTGAAATGTTGTTTGGATTCCAATGCCCGGATGTATTCAGCCAGTTCGTGTTGAGCCTGTTGGTAGCTGATGGAGTCGATGACGACGGCAAAGCCTTTTCGTTCGGCGTGCAGTGTAGGGCAAAAGAATAGCACGCACCACAGGCTGATAATAGAGTAGATGTTTCTTTTTCTCATAAAACTAATCCTTAAAATTGCAAATATACTCCTGCGGTAGAAAGCGAACGGTTCGTACCGTCGAAAGTATCATCATATTCATTCTTGTCCGTATAGAACTTGAAATCCGTGGATATATAAATGCCTAAAGTTATTTTCTTAGGAAGGGGGATAGCTACTTGTGCCAAAGCCCCTATCAAGGCGTGTCCGGAAGCGGCATACTCGAATTGGGGACGGGTGTATACGGCAGAAATGTCTTCATCGGCCGTTCTGGTGTTTCCATTGCCGTAAGTGCGGCTCAACGGTATACGGTAACCGCCATGGACAGACAGGTCCAAACCTGCGGATTTGATGTTCAGGAACTTGCCTGCAGACAGTTGTGTGGTTAGTAAGGTAGATGTTTGTTTGGCTTTTCCGGTGGACAACTGGTGATTGTAGGCAGATGATGTGAATGCGGCCAAAGCGTCTACGAAGAAATCCTGCTTGTCATCTTTCAATCGTTCGAAGCGATATTCCAGTCCGGCGGTCATTCGCTGGTCGTCCTGAATTTTATATTTGCTGAGCGTCTCGTAATATACCAGATTTCCGTGTTCGGTGTCTGTCATCATTTTCTGGTCCCGCCATATACCTTTTCCGGAATGGTAGGATGCCGTCAATACCAGATGGTGACGTGCCTGACGGTGAGGGGAGAGAAGGAAACGGTTCTGAAGCATCCATTCATCCGAAGTGTAGTCTCCTCCGTAAAATTTATAGGAAGAACCTCCGTCTGTAGCTTCTTCCGAAACATGCGTATAACGGACTTCCGTGAAATTCCCGTGTTTTTTGTGTTCCGGTTCCCATACAAGTTGCAAGGCACCGGTATAATTCAGTCCCTTATATGCGCGTTGGTAGCCCGACACGTCGTTCGACGAGATTCGGTAGTAGTCCCCCATACCTTTCATCAGGAAATAGCGGTGGCTGTTGAGTGGATTGACCAACGTATAGGCGATGTCCGAATTATAAAAGGAAATACCGGCCGTAGCACCCAGTGCCCATTGGGAGTTCAACCGATGCTCCGCTCCTACGTAAATAGGCAGGACGGTGGTATTGGTTTTGGGGCGAGGGTCTGTCTGGTCGGACAGGCTTCCTAATGTCAATCCGATAGAGATTCCCCCTTTCCAGGATTCATTCCATGCATAAGAGGCCGTCATGCCCATTTCAAAAGATTCCGTGGTAGCGTCGCTTGCCACTGAATCGCAAAGCACAAATGGGTTATCGGGGTTGAGAAAAAGGGTGGAGTTCCACTTCTTGTCTTTCTCTTGTAAATTGCGGTAACTGATGAAGCCCGACACGTCTACCTTGCCCAGATTTTTAATTCCCCCCATATAAAACTTGAGGTGATTCGATAGTCTGCCTTCATCCACCGGTCGGTAACTTCCACGTCCAATCGTATAGTCCAGTTTGGCCACACCCTTGTTTTTGTAGGAATTGAAAGAGATGCGCGAGGGGTTCAGACTGGTATACCGGATATTGTCCGACACATTAGCCGAACTTTCATTCCATTCGCTTCGACACTCTTCTAAAGATTGCGCATACATTTGGACAAGAGAACCCAAACTCAACGACAGTAACAGGACGTAACGTTTCATTTTCTTTTTCGGATTAAAACAGGGATGGGATTTGATCCCGTCCCTGTCAGTTTTCATAATTATTCATCAACACTTGTAGGAGTCTCACCCGGAGTCAACGGTTGGTCGCGCAGGAAATCGGCGGCAGAATTGTTGGTGTCCTGATAGTAAGGCCGTCCGTTTTCGATTTTAGTCACTTTCCGGCGGATACATTTTGCCGAATACATCGGATTGCCTTTCACACCGGTGGCATCATCTTGCGGCAAGAACGTGGGGTAGTGGTTCTCGGTTTCCGGATCGTATATGTCTACTGCGTCAAGCACATATTTGCTGGGGATGACCAGATAGCTCATAGAAGTGGAAGAGGTTCCCGGTTCGTACATCACGCTCGACTCCAATGCCGCATAAGCTTCCGGCGTCATGCCTTCCGGTAACTTGGCCAGTACGTAAGACCGTCCCGATACGCCCAGACCGAAGGCAAACATATACTGGTTGTTGTAGAAGATTGTTTTCAAGTTGGGAGCATCGTAATCCACGTCATTGGCATTATAGTCCAGATAAATTTCCCAATCGGCATTGCTCAAGTCCGGACAGCTTGCGTAGTCTGCCGCTTGCGACGCATCCTCGCCGTATGCCAGTTTGTGGTTCGTGGCATCGTTGGCAATCAGGACGCTCTCACCCGGCTGGAGGGGATAGTCGTGCCCGTTTCCAGGGAATGCCACTACGGAACCTTGTCCGCAGGCGTAGAGGTCTTCGTAACCGTTGGCCTGCCATGCATTTGCTGTTTGTTGGTTGCCGGTAGGCGCGGTCAGAATGAGATTGTCCAGATACTGTACTTCGTCTGAGTTGTTGACGATTTCGAAATAACTCTCGTGCATGTAATATTGTTTACTGCCAGAGTTATGAATCGTTTTGAAAATCAAGGAAGACTGCATGACTTTCTGTAGATTGACCGTCACCGGGGTATTGGCATAAAGGTCCACCGACGTACTACCGCTGAGGTAGGCCTTGGCTTCATCGGCCACCTTGCCGGTGACCGTCACTTTGTACTGTCCCTGCGGAAGTTCTATCTCTTTCGGGTTAGCGTCCAAGGACAACGTGTCGTTTTTGGCAGTCGAACCCAAAATGAGCTTAAGCTCTTCCACGTTAGACGCTTCCACGTCCGACGGAAGGGAATAGCTGACCGTCAGTTTGTAACTCTTCATACCTTCGTCGTTATCTTCGCTACAAGACACGAAGGCAAGGCCGCATACGGCCATCATGCTATGACGCCATTTTTAAGAAACTTTCTTTCTCATGTTTTCTGTTTGTTAAATGTTTATATATAGGTGTGCTCTCAAAGTTTCAGCTTCAGTTCCGCTCCGAAGTACATGTCCGGGTATAGTTGCGTTTTGGCCAGGCTGTGCGGATTGGTGTGCCACTTCTTGGTATTGGTGAAGTTGTTGGCGATGACGGACAGTTCGGCCACACGGCCTATTTCTTTGGTAAAACGGAAGCTCAGCAACGCCCATGGCTTGATGACATCCTTTTCGTACAAGTAAGGTTGTGTACGGTACATGATGCGCGACTTGTCCGCGTCGTCGGCATCGGCCGGGCTCCACACCGTGTAGTGGCCCTGTTTGTCGTAGTATCCCACGGGGTTGATTACCAGGTAATCCTTGTCTTCGTAAGACTTGAGATAGTAGCGGCTGTTTCCGTTTTCGTCTTCGTAGACGACTTGGGTGCTTTCGTACCATACGACCTGTACCGATGTGGTGAATACTATTTTGATGGCCGGGATGTGGGTGATGAGCCGGAACGTGGAATTAAATCGGTTTCGCAGGTTCCCTCCGCCCGAAGGGAGCACGCCTACGTAGTCGAACGAAGAATTGATATAGTTCAGGGGCATGTTCTCATTTTTGCGCTTGATATGGAACCATGCCCCGCTGATGTTCAGCGAGGTGTGCAAGGGCTTGATTTCGCCGAAGTCCAGTCCGTACTCGATGCCATGCTTGTGCGTCGTCATGCTGTTGGCCGCCCGGCTCCAGGTATACATCTCGATGGTCTTCGTCCGTAGGGCTGTATGTTCCGTCCCATCCGCGCGGTAGGTCACGTCGCCGCTTGCGGCATCGAATACGGGGTCGGTTGCCGTGGCCGGCACGGTGTACTTGTCATAGTTTTGCCAGATGAGTTGCGACGTAAAGCCCAGTTCGTGCCGGTGGGATTCATGGAAGAAGGTGGCAAACCCCTTTATCCTGTTGATGCGGAAAGACAGGCCCGCTTCCCATTTCGTGGAGCGTGCCGGGCGCAGGTCGGGATTAGCCGTATTCTTTACTACGTCCGTCGTGATCAATCCCAAACGGTCCTTTGTTTCCGTCCCGTATTTAGACAGGCTGGCATTGTCGAAATAGGCATAGTCGGGATAGAGGTACATCAGTGTGGGCATCTTGTTGGAGATGCCGAAACCTCCGGTCAGGGCCAGCAGGTCGAAAACAGGATTGTTCCGGCTGTCCAACAGGTTTAGCGTGGCGTTGACACGAGGCTCGGCTACGAGGAAGTGGCTGATACCTCCGCTTTGTTTCCGGTCTACAAACATGTTGCTGACGCGTACTCCGGCTTCCAGCATAAGTCCCATGGAGCCCAACCCCTTACGCAGACGGCTGCTGGCAAAACCCGACAAGGTGCTTTGGGCAGGTATGTCCTTGTAGCTCCGTGGACGGAGAGTCTGTGCCCCTTGAGCTTGCGGCGGGTTATTTTCGTCGTAAGTGAATCCTTCACCCCGATTGGCATCGTAAGTGTATTCTGCGCCGAGTTTCAGGTTGGCATAGTCGTTTTCCGAGATTTGCAAGTATTTGTTTGCCACAGCTTGGGCATACAGGTTGACGGGGATGCCCTCGATGCGGTAAGCCGATGTGTAGCCCACATTACGTATCTGAGCTACGTGTACACCCGGTTCGCGGGCTGTCGTGACCAGTCCGTCGGGATTGTTCACCCAATTGTCGTGGCTGTCTACCGTGCGTGACATTTGAGCTGAGAGATTATAGTCCAGCGAAGAGAGAAAGCCTCCGGCAGGCTTGTAACGCCCACTCACGGAAAGCCGTCCGCCCACGTTGGTGTTTTTGTAATGTATTTGTTGTTCCTCGAACTGGGGATCGTCTTTACGGTTGTTCACGTTAGAGTAAAAGGCTCCTTTTACGTTAAGGGAAAGCGGCCCGAATTGGGCGGAGTATCCGGCTGAGGCCGTGATGCGGTCGTATCCCATGTAGTGCTTGCGCGTATCGGCCCACGACTGCGACCAGTCTACGCTGAAGTTTGCAGCTCCGCCCCTTTTGAGGTTGAATCCCTTGCCGGCGAAGACTTGTTTGGAGTTTGGGTCCGTTTGGAACTTGGCTTCCCAAGGCGTGTGTCCCGCCTTGGTTTTGACTCACCACTACGCCCGACGTCAGATTACCGTATTCCACAGAGGGGATACCGCGTATCACCTCCATTGATTCTATATTTCCGGCACTGACGGTGCGTAGGTCCACGCCTCTTCCGGCTGTCGTCTGTTCGCTCATCCCGTCGCTTTGCATACCGGAATTGGTGCCGAATTTGCTGGGCGATACCACTTGCAGGTTCGATTCGTTGCTTAAAGGGGTACCGTCTACTACCACCAAGGTGCCTAAGGCATTGTTGTCGTCATCTTCTATTTCGCGTATGTGTGCCTGCCCCAGATTGTTCAAGTTCGGATTTTCAATCAGGTTGCCCGGTACGAGCTGCAACAAATCGTTCAGGCTTTTGGGTTGTACGTGGCGTATGGCGTCCTCTCCGATAAGCGATTTAGAGCCCATTTGTTCTTGCCGTGCCGTCACTGTTACATTCTTAAGGTTGAGGCTCAGCTCTTTGAGCGTGACATCCAGTCTTGTTTTTGAGGATTGGATATGTACCGTGCCCATCACCGTTTCATAACCTACAAAAGAAACACGGTACTGGTAGGTACCTTCTTTCAGTCGGGTCAGCTTATAGTGTCCGTTCCGGTCGGTATGGGAACCTATGACGTTGTTCAGGCTTACCGTAGCTAACTCTATAGGTTTTCCCCTTTATGTCGCGCACGGTTCCTTCCAATATATTTGAAGCATTTTGAGCAAAAGACGGGAGAGAGAAGAAAAAGAGTAGGATGATGCCGAGAATGGGATTTTTTCCTTGTAACATGACGTTTAATTTTTGAGGTTACAAAATTATCCCATTCGAGAATGTTCGTCAATACTTAAATATCGGTATATTTTGTTGTGTATCGGGGGGATTGTTCGGATATAAGTCATTCCGTTACGCAGGAATAACTTATAATAAGTATATTTGCTAAATATCTTTAAACGGGAGTCCGTTAAGGCCGAAGGAAATCTTCAGCCAAAGACACGGCATGTCGGAAAGCCGTATCCTGTCCCGGTACGGTGATGAACAGATGGACGGTGCCTGGCAATACTTCACGGTGCGCTGTCACGCCGAGGCGTTTCACGTGGTCGGTGAATTCTTTCCCTTGGTCGCATAAGATGTCGCGTTCGGCAGCCACGAGAAGCAGTCGGGGCAGACGTGAGAGCAGGCTGTCCGGGCAAAGGGAGGGAGAGATGAAAGGATGTTTGGCCCGGCCGCACGTGTAGGCTTGGTTGAAGGCCTCCATCAACGAACCGTCTAATGCCGCTCCCTTTTGATAGGTTTTCCAAGAAGGCGATGCATCGTTCCAAGCAGATACCACCGGGTAGAAAAGCAGGAGAGAGCGGAAGGGCGGCATCCCGTTTTGCAGGTTATGCAGACAGACGGACAAGGCTAAGTTGCCTCCCGAACTGTCTCCTCCGACGGAAATGAGTTCCGGTGAGCTGCCCCATTCCAAAGCTTTTTTGCGAGCCAATTTTACGGCACGTATACAGTCCTCCAGTCCGTCCGGAAACGGGTGTTCGGGAGCCAGACGATAGTCTACTGCCAACACGATGACATTGCCTGTGGCGGCTAATGTCTGGCAAAACCGGGCGCAACTGTTAATGCTTCCGAATGTCCATCCTCCTCCATGCAGGTAAATGAGGAGAGGCAGAGGACTTTGATTCTTTTTTACGGGAGTGTATAGACGCAGAGCCGGAGTGATATAGATGGCATTCACGTCGGTTGGTAAAGGTGTAGGAATATTACGTGATGCCCGGATGCGAGTGAGGGGTACGGTGTCGCCTTGTATGGCTTGCAGTATGGCTTGGGTCTGTTGTTCCTGTAACCCGTCGGGCATGGCCGACAAGAACCGGTCGGCTTCGCGACGGAACGCATCACGGTCTTTTTCTATGGAGTTTTGGCCGTAAACAGTAGGTAAAGTACCTAACAGACTAAAGCATATCAGAAGTATAGTTCTCATTTTTTGTTTTGAATGACTTGTTACTATTTATCGTATAAAATAAAAATCGCAACCATTCCTTTGCCGGATGATTGCGATTTTTTTCGTACTCGAAGCGGGACTTGAACCCGCACAGCCGTAATGGCCAAGGGATTTTAAGTCCCTCGTGTCTACCGATTCCACCATTCGAGCAACCTTGGAGCGGAAAACGAGACTCGAACTCGCGACCCCGACCTTGGCAAGGTCGTGCTCTACCAACTGAGCTATTTCCGCAGGGGACTTGTGTATTACGGCTGCAAAGATAGCGTATTTCGGGGGTTGCACCAAATTTTTCTTTTATTTTTTATCGGTTGTTGATGACCATCGTGTTACCGGAATACGTGATGCGATAACGGAACAGGCTTACCCCTTCCTCACCGATACTGATTTGTCCCTGATTGTTCAGGTTGTAAGTCCGACCGCAGGATACGCATGCGGCATAACCGCCTTCTTTCAGTTGCAGGGCGCGGGATATATTGTAGGCGGAATAACAGTTGGGGCAGGCCAAATCGTAGCAGACGGGTAGGGAAGTCGTGCTGCCCAGTTCGGGGATGTTGGGCAGGCCGGCAATGAAACCGGCGATACCCATTTGAATGGAAGAGTTACCGGCAATGGCAGTGGCATTGACCGGAGTGGTGTGTCCGCTTTCGTCTGTGAACAGGAAACGGTCGCGGTCGCGGCGGATGGTCGTATAGACTCCCAAACTGTTCAGGGCCGCGTTGAGTTGCGGTACAGTATTGACGTTTTTGTACACGAAATAGGCCGGATAGTTGGAGTAGGTGTTTTGTACGTCCTCCTTGCAGGCCGTGAGGCATAGCAATGCCGTGAATATAAAAAAACTCCGTATTCTTTTCATATCAAAGAAACGGAGTTTTTTGCCTTTTATTGTGGTGTTTCTTATCTTCCGAGCAGACGGTTTTCCGCTTCACGGGTACGGGCGAAGTTAAAACCGCTCCACACTTGTTCCATCAGTTCATGTATCTTGTCGTTGCATAAGTTGCCGATACTTCCTTCGTGGGTATGGTGCACGCGTTTGTCGGGGGTAAAGTTTCCGGCTTCGATGTCCAGTCCCACTTTCTTGTAAGCATCGCGGAACGGCATGCCGCCCGTGGCCAACCGGTTCACCTCTTCCACGCTGAACATGTTGTCGTATTTCGGGTCGTCAAGGATATGCTCGTTCACTTGTATCTTATTGATAATGTAGGCCGTCATGCGCAGGCAGTCCTTCAGTTCTTCGAAGCGGGCAGGAAGACTTCTTGATGATTTGCAGGTCGCGGAAGTAGCCGCACGGCAGATTGTTCATAATGAGTATAATCTGTTGGGGCAGTGCCTGGATTTTATTGCATTTGGCACGCGTCAGTTCGAATACGTCCGGGTTTTTCTTGTGCGGCATGATGCTCGACCCCGTGGTGCAGTTGTCCGGCAGCTTGACGAAACCGAAGTTTGCGAGTTGAACAGGCAGGCATCGAAAGCTAGTTTGCTCAGCGTCCCGGCGATGCCTGCAAGGGCGAAGGCCACGTTGCGTTCCATCTTTCCGCGTCCCATCTGGGCGTAGACCACGTTGTAGTTCATCGAATCGAATCCGAGGAGTTCGGTGGTCAGCGTACGGTTGAGGGGGAACGATGAACCGTAACCGGCGGCGGAACCGAGCGGGTTGCGGTTGGTCATCTTGTAGGCGGCCTGAAGGAAAAGCAGGTCGTCCACCAGACTTTCCGCGTAGGCCCCGAACCATAATCCGAAACTGGAAGGCATGGCCACCTGAGGTGGGTGTATCCCGGCATGAGCACCCCTTTGTAGCGTTCGCTTTGGGCTTGCAGTTCTTCGAACAGCACTCTGACTTCTTCTGCGATGTCCTGAAGTTGCGCGCGGGTGAACAGTTTCAGGTCCACCAAGACCTGGTCGTTGCGCGACCGGCCGCTATGAATCTTTTTCCCCACGTCGCCCAGTTTACGGGTGAGGAGCAGTTCCACTTGCGAGTGCACGTCTTCCACGCCTTCTTCGATGATGAAGCGTCCGGCTTCGATGTCGGCATGGATGCGGCGCAGTTCTTCCAACAGCACCGGCAGCTCGTCCTTGCCGAGCAGTCCGATGGATTCCAGCATGGTGATGTGCGCCATGGAACCCAATACGTCGTACCGGGCCAGATACAAATCAAGTTCACGGTCGCGGCCGACCGTGAACTTTTCTATTTCTTGATTGACTTCCGTATTTTTTTCCCAAAGTTTGCTTGCCATATTGTCTTTGTGTGATTAAGCTCCGTATGGAATCATGGCCAACATGTCCGCCAGTTTCTCTACACCCTCTTTCAGCGGTTTGGCCACCATACCTTTGATGAACGGGTTGAGGTCGGCTCCTACCGTCAGTTTCATCTTGCATGCCGTTTCGGAAGTGGGCAACAGTTGAATCCACAGGTTGAGATGGATGGGGGAATTGACCGTTTCAAATTTGATACATTTCGGTTCCTCACGCTCAATGATGCGCAACGAAACCTCTCCCAACGGGGAAATGTTACAGCTCACGGAGTCCGTGTCGAATGTCATTTCCTGGATACGTTCGTTCAGTTGGTTCAACTTGTCTTCCGGCACCTGGCCCGACATCATGGCACGTACCGACGGATCGTTGAACCGTTCCTTGATGACGGCCAGATTGTTCAAGTCGGCCAATTTGGCATAGACGCACGACTGCGCGTAGGGAATAGGCTTGATGTTGCTTTCAAATTGTTGTTTTGACATTTTTCCGTTTTCCTGTTGATGAGACGATTAACCGTTCCAATGGGCCGGGTCTTTTCTCCATTCGTTGAGTACTTCCACGTCGCTGGGGTCGATATAGCCGATGCGTACGGCCTCTGCGACTACGGCTTCATAATTAGTCAGGGTGATCAGTTTTACGTTAGCCGCTTTGAAAGCCTGGGCGGCCACGTCGAACCCGTAAGTGTAGGCTGCCACCATGCCGCTCACCTCGCAACCGTTGTTGCGGATGGCTTCTACGGCTTTCAGGCTGCTTCCACCGGTAGAAATCAGGTCTTCTACGACAACGACCTCATGCCCGGACGAAGTTCGCCTTCAATCAGGTTTCCAGACCATGGTCTTTGGGTTTGGAGCGTACGTAAACGAACGGAAGGTTCAGCAAATCGGCTACCAATGCGCCTTGCGGGATGGCTCCTGTGGCCACGCCGGCGATAGCGTCGGCTTCGGGGAAACGCTCGGCAATGAGGCGTCCTATCTCGATTTTTACGAAATTGCGCAATTCCGGGTAAGACAATGTTTTGCGATTGTCGCAATAAAATGGGGATTTCCATCCGGAAGCCCATGTGAAAGGATTGGTCGGCTGAAGTTTGATGGCTTTGACCTTAAGTAACTTAGCTGCGAAAATCTTCTCTAATGTTTCCATAACTGTCCTAAGTTTATAATTCGTGCTGCAAAGATAGTGAAAGGTGAGCGCAGAGACAAATGAAAAGCGAAGTTTTTCAAGTTTGGCTATGCCGAGCCGCATCCTATTTTCGCGATAGCAAAGATAGTGAAGAGGGAAGACTATTCGGGGGAAAGAGAACTTTTTTTCAATGTATAGATTCACGTCTGGCTCAGACCGTTCTATGGCTTTTGGGCGCTCATGCGGAGACACTTGCATCTCCGTGAAGGACTGGTGAAGGCTGTAAGGAAGAAAGTTCACCGTAATGGATTGAACCATAGATAGTATGAGGATGTGAACCCTTTTTTCGTTCAATCTCATTGTATGGGTGGGGGAGGTGGTACACGGCATAAAATCGCTTGCAGCAGCACGCAAAATCCTTCTCAGCAGAATGAAAAATCATTCTCAGCCGAACGATTTTTCGTTTGGCGCAGAAAATTCGGGCGTTTTCCGAGGCGTATGGGACGTCCGGCAGATGGGTCCATTTTTCAAAAAGGTTGTGTCATTTAGGCATGCTCAATGAAAGTTGGCCACCTTTGTATCCGCCATTAAGGGATAAATGTCTGGTATCATCAAATCTTATCCGAATTTTCATTCGAGATATGGTTATGTGCATATATTTCTACAGGATATCCGTAAAACAGTACGGTTCAAATATTCCTGCGACTATATACCATCTCTATTATCCCGTTGTATTCTTTGGTGCCAACCATTTCCAATTTGATTTTCTGGTCGGTGGTACCAAACAGCCTTATGCCGTTGCCGAGAAGAACCGGTATGACAGCCAGATGATAAGTGTCTATCATATTACTTGATATGAGTTGCCGTGCCACTTTTGCTCCTCCGCAAATCCAGATGTCTTTACCTTCTGATTCCTGTTTTAACGCTTCAATAAGCCGGCATACGTCCATGTTTTTGAAACGGATGTTTTCTGCATTGTCTGTTTCGCCGTGGCGGGTCAGGACATAGGTCGTTGCTCCCTCGTAGGGCCATTGTCCGGGTGAAAGTTCGGTCACAATCTGATTATAGGTTTTTCTTCCCATAATGACCGTGTCCACGCCACTGAAGAATGGTGTAAAGGTGTCTTCCATCTTTGCGTTTTCATCTTGTTCGCTTATCCAGTCAACGGCTCCTCTGTCATCTGCTATATAACCATCTATGCTGACGGCAATATAAAGTATTACTTTACTCATGGGCGTTATTGTCAAAGTTATAAAGTCATTTCAAAATCGGTCTGTTCTAAGTCCCTTATTGCCATTTGGGGCTAATTGATATGATTTTAAAGTTCAATCTGATATATCCTTGTGGTTTCACCCCAAGGGTGATAACAGTTTCCTATGTATCGAAAACCGAACTTTTCATAATAGCCGATATGGTCAGTGCATAGATTCAGGTATTTGAAGCCGTAACTGGCGGCATCCAGCATGGCTTGTTCAATGAGCTGTTTTCCTAAATTCCGGCCTCTATAAGATTCTTCAATATACAGTGCCGCCAACCAAGGATACAGGTCCATTCTGGAATTGAAGTCGTTAGTGACAAGTCCTGCTGAGCCGACAATGGTCTCATTGTCAAGTAGCAGATACCACTGGGGCAACGGGTTCTCAGCGTTCAGACAGCTACGCAAACAATCGTCGTATACCATCTTGGATTCCTCCGTGGCCCACTTGTCTTGAAAGTAGGCTATTGCTGATTGGAGGTATTCTGTCGACTGTCGCAAAGATATTATTTTCATATAATTAACTTGAGTTCGGTATAAAATCAATATGTTCTTGAGAGATTAGGAATATAGAGATAAAAGCATTATATCCTGTTTTATTACGGTGGTTTCTTGCTTTTTACGAATGCCCTGCCCATGCGAGGCTGAGCACGCTGAAGCGGACACGGCAGGTACGGGCAATGGTTTCGGCACAGGACAGCATGGTGGCTCCGGTGGTGATGACGTCGTCCACCAATAAGATATGGCGGCCTTCCAAACTCTCGGGGTGCCGGACAGCAAAGATGTCCCGGACGTTCTCGCGCCGTTGCCGGTGGTCCAAGGTGGTTTGGCTCGGATTGGATTTGGTGCGCACCACGCTTGTCGTATCGGTAGGGATGCCGGTGGCTTCGGATATGCCCCACGCTATCCAATCGCTTTGGTTGTAGCCCCGCTGACGTTCCTTTTCCGAGACAAGGGAATGGGTACGATGAGGTCTATCCCGTCGAAAAAGCTTGTGGCTTTCAGTTCCTCGGCCATCATGCGCCCCATGGTTTTCCCTACTTCGGGATGGTTATGGTATTTCAGCTCGAACAAAATGCGGCTGTAAGGAGAGTTTGGGGTGTAATGGAAAAAAGAAATTCCTTTTTCGATGGGAACCAGTCCCCAAAATATGCGGGCGATGTCGTTTTCTTCAAACGAGACGGTCCGGACACGTGGGAGGTCGGCCTGGCATCGTACACAAAGCACCTCTTCACCCGGCGACATGCGCCTGCGGCAACAAAGGCAATACCGGGGGAAGAAAAAGTCCAAAAGGGCTTGGAGGTACAGCGAGAGACTATGTAAAATCCTCTTCTTCCACATGCAGGCTACGCGTAATGGCATTCATTTCAAATCCGCGGCTGAGGCCGAAGCGAATGAGTTTCCCGTTGCGCTCATAGTCGGAAGCAGCCTTCACGCTCCGGGCTTTGCTTTGCAGAAGCTTACGGAGGACACATAGGTATTCCTCTTCTTCGATTTCGGCCAGCGCCTCCCGGCAACACGTGTCGGGAATGTTTTTAAGTCGGAGGGCTTGCATGATTTTAATGCGCCCCCATTGGTTATATCTGAATTGTCCCGTACGAAACACCGGCTGAACCGGGCTTCGTCGATGAATTTTTCCGCTTGGAGGCGTGTGAGCACTTCTTTCTGTTGCGCTGCCCCGAGTCCCCATTTGTCCAGCTTCTTTTGGATGTCGGAAAGACAGTATTCCGCGCCGGAACAGCAGGCCGCAGCCTTGTTGAAGGCTTCTTGTGTGGTCAGTTCTTTCATTTTCTGCATCGTATCATTCGTTCATTGTCGTAGAAATCTTTCTTCAAAGTAATGTCTCGTAAGCCGAGGCTTTGGAACAGCCGGGTGGTTTCCCGTCCGTATGCCCTGTTGATTTCCACGTAAAGCTGTCCGCCCTCTTTCAACGTCTTTACGGCATATTCCCCTATTGCCCGATAGAAAAGCAATGGGTCATGGTCCGGGACAAAGAGTGCTTGCGAAGGTTCGTAGCGCAGCACGTTCTCTTCCATGTCCTCCCGTTCGTGTTCGCAGATGTAGGGGGATTGCTGACGATGATGTCCCAAAGCGGGGAATCCTGCTCTTTGGACGGAGAGTCCAGAATGTCCTGACACCGGAAATTCACAGCGGCCCCTAAACGCTCTGCATTCTCCCGGGCGATGGCAAGAGCTTGCGGGCTGATGTCGATGGCGGACACTTGTGCCTGCGGCAGTTCTTGGGACAGCGTGATGGCTATGCAGCCGCTGCCCGTCCCGATGTCCAATATGTCGGGCGATGAAAATCCGGATGCCTTTTCGTCCCGTATGATCCACTCCGTCAATTCTTCCGTCTCGGGACGCGGCACAAGGACACCCGGGGCAACGGAGAAAGTACGGCCGCAGAAATCCGTTTGTCCTAAAACATATTGTACAGGTTCTTTTTGCGACAGGCGTTTCACAATATTTTCAAGGTCCCGGCGTTCTTCTAAGGAGAAAGTCCGGTCCCGTCCCATGCAGATGTCGATTGGCGTGAGGCCGAAACGGGTCTCCAATACAAGGCGGGCTATGGCGCGTGCCTCACTGGCAGGGTAGGACATGCAGAGGCGGTCGAAGATATAATTGAAAGAAGCGTTCATCTCTGTGATGGGTTTGTCGGACAAAAATAGGCATTTTTATCGGATTGGTATATGACAACAGACGAAAAAATACATGTCCCGTTGCATACAACTGGCACGCAACGGGTTTTATGGCGCAGCACCGAATCCTATGGTGGGGGCTGTCATTGTACACGACGGGAAGATTATCGGTGAGGGATACCACGTGCGTTGCGGCGGACCGCATGCCGAGGTGAACGCGGTCCGTTCTGTGCGTAATCCCGAACTGTTGAAAGAGAGTACGATATACGTAAGTCTGGAGCCTTGCTCGCATTATGGAAAGACGCCTCCTTGTGCCGATTTGATTGTGGAAAAGGGAATTCCCCGTGTCGTAGTCGGGTGTATGGATCCGTTTACCAAAGTGGCGGGTCGGGGCATACGGAAATTACAGGAGGCGGGCATCGAGGTCACGGTCGGTGTGCTGGAGGCCGAGTGTCTGGCACTGAATCGCAGGTTCATGACTTTCCATACGCACCGTCGTCCTTATATTACGTTGAAGTGGGCTGAATCGGCCGATGGCTTTATGGATAGCCAGCGCACGGACTACGAGAAAGAAAAACCTTACGCATTTTCCACGCCGTACACCCGGATGTTGGTACATCGTTGTCGGGCAGAGCATCAGGCTATTTTGGTCGGGCGGCAGACAGCTTTGGCCGACAATCCTTCGCTGAATTTACGAATGTGGCCGGGTAAATCTCCTTTACGCTTGGTGATAGACCGTAGAGGCGACCTTCCCGGACATCTTGCTCTTTTTAACGATGGGACGGAAACGCGTGTATATCTGGATGTTTTGTCCGTTCTTCCTCCGTATGGAAAACAGGCGGGAGTGACTTGCGTACACTTGGATTTCAGTCGGGATATTTTGCCGCAAATTCTGGATGATTTATACCGTTTGTCCGTCCAGTCTCTTTTGGTGGAAGGAGGGCATAGGCTGCTGGAAAGTTTCATTTCGGCCGGACTTTGGGATGAAATCAGGGTGGAACAGTCCCCGGTATTTCTAAAAGAGGGCGTCCCGTCTCCGTCATGGCCTCACGGACGGATACGGACTACAGAGGTGGAAGGCCATTTGCTGGTTCATATACTCTCGTTGCGAGGCAGTTCGGCTGTATAATCGTGTGGATGAACGCAAAAATACTTCGATTTATCGAAATTTTGCATAATTCAACGCTCTATGTTTCGTAAAAGTAAAAAATGTGCGTACTTTTGTACCTTGATAAATAATATTGTATTGATAGATTTATGAAAAAATCCATATTGTCATTGTCTTTAGCCGTGCTTTCCGTGTTATTGATATGCTCGTGTAAGGACGACGACGAGGTTGTGTTGAGTACCGATTGTTATATCAGTAGTTTCACGTTGGGGAATGTAAAGAGACAGATTACTACGGTAAACTCTGCCGGGCGGGATACCACTTATACCATTTCTTATAGTGCTTTGTACTTTCCTATGACGGTCAATCAGTTAGACGGGACGATAGCCAACAAAGATTCTCTTCCTGTCAACAGCGATGTGAAAGCCGTATTGGCTACTGTGGAATCTTCCGGAACCGTGGTGTACAAGAAGGTATCCGAGGGAGAGGACGCGTGGAAGGCTTATTCCGCTTCGGACTCGATTGATTTTACGTCGCCTTTGACTTTCCGGGTATATTCGCCCGACTATTCGGCAAGCCGTGATTATACTTTGCAGGTGAATATACACCAACAAGACGGAGAAGTGTTTTCTTGGGAAAAGGTAGCAGAACCGGCCGTATGGTCGGTTGCGGAAGCAGTAAAAACGGTGGTGTGGAAAGGACGCGTGTGGCTCTACAGTAAGGAAAACGGAAGCGTACGCGTGTTTACGACAGCTTTGTCGGACGGGAAAGATTGGACCGAGCAGTCTGTTGCGGGATGTGCAACGGCCGATGTGGTTACTTTGACGGAGTTTGGAGACGCATTGTATATGAGCGGGGTGGACGGTACGTTGATGCGTTCGGAAGACGGACTGAACTGGACTGCTTGTACGGCAGACCGTAGCGTACGTTTGTTGGTGGCCGACAGGACGCATCTTTATGCGCTTTCGAACGGGCGTATTTATCGTTCGGCCGATGGTGCGTTATGGCTTGAGGAAGCTTTGGACGAAACTCCGGCTTTCTTGCCGGTACAGGATTTTGCCACCGTCTCTTATACGCAAGAGAATGGCTTAGAGCGGACGTTATGGATTGGCAACCGCAGTATGGATGATTATCCTTCAGACGAGGCGGCTATGGTGTGGAGCCATAGTCTGGCCGCAGGGCAGGAAACGGCTGTTTGGGCTTATTTCAATGCCGCGCCGGACAATCATTACGCTTGTCCCCGTTTGCAATCCCTGAATCTCATACGTTACGGTGAGGTGTTGTTGGCTTTGGGCGGTAAGTCACTGGACGGGACGGCCCATAAGGCTTTCGACAATATGTATGTGAGCCGGGATAACGGGGTGACTTGGAAAACCGACGGGGTTTACGTCCTGCCTGGCGATTTGGAAGGAAAAGATGTGTTGATGTCTGTCGCGGTGGATGCCGAATACCGTGTGTGGCTTGTCGCAGGCGGCGAGGTTTGGCGCGGACGGTTGAATCAGTTGGGATTTGAAGACCGTTGATTCAAACAGGCAGACTCAAATATAGATACAACGGGGATGAAGAAAGTTCTGGTAATACTGTTTCTATTGTGGTTGGGTTTCCCTTGGGAGGGCAAGGCACAGGATGACGTTTACCGGATGGAATTGGGCGGCGGCGTAGGCGGATGCTTTTATTTGGGCGATGCCAACAGCAAGCCGTTTGCTCATTTGGGAGCCATGGGAAGTGTTGTGGCGCGCTACATCTTCAATCCTCGTATGGCGATAAAAGGGAATTTGGCTTTGGGGCATATATCGGGTGAGACGGGGAAAGACTTCTTTCCCGAGAATGCCGGAAGCGGTGATGCAGACGGAGGCAGGCCCGGCGTGGCGCATTTTAAGCGCAATGTGATAGATTTCGGTGCCCAGTTCGAATTTAACTTCTGGGGATACGGTATCGGGCGCGGTTACGAAGGATACAGTCGTATCACTCCTTATATGTTAATCGGAGCCGGACTGACATTGGCGCCCAAGCCGGTACAGACCGATGCGGGATTCAATATCCCGGTGGGAGTCGGAGTCAAGTTTAAGGTAAGGCCCCGGTTGAATATCGGGTTCGAATGGAGCATGCGTTTTACGACAACAGATCGTTTGGATGTATCCAATATGGATGGGGTGATACTTCACGATCCGTACGGTGTGAAGAGCGGCGGTTTTAAGAACAAGGACTGCTATTCGTTTACGATGTTGTCGGTCACTTACGATTTGTTCCCTAAGTGTGTAAATTGTAATAATATAAAATATGTCTTTTAACAACGAAATAGACGCTGCGCGTATTCCTCGCCATGTGGCCATTATTATGGATGGTAACGGGCGTTGGGCGAAAGCCAAAGGGTTGCCGCGCACGGCCGGACACCAAGAGGGGGTGGAAACCGTGAAAAAGATTACGGAGGAAGCCGTCAGATTAGGTGTCAAATACTTGACTTTATATACGTTCTCCACAGAAAACTGGAATCGTCCGGTACCCGAGATTGCGGCACTCATGGGGTTGATTCTCGACCATCTTGAAGATGAGATTTCATGAAAACAACGTCCGTTTCCGTGTGATTGGCGATATGTCCCGTATTCCGGAAGCCGTGCGGATGCGTTTGGAAGAATGTATGCAGCATACGGCCGCGAACGAGAAGATGACGATGGTCATCGCATTGAGCTATTCTTCTCGATGGGAATTGGCGCAGGCTATGCGGCAAATAGCCGAAGAGGTGCAGACAGGAGCCTTATTGCCATCCCAGATTACGGAAGAGACCATAGAAGCCCATCTGGTTACTCGTTTTATGCCGGATCCGGATTTGCTGATCCGTACAGGCGGCGAATACCGTATCAGCAATTACCTGTTATGGCAATGTGCCTATACGGAATTTTATTTCTGTGATACCTATTGGCCGGATTTTGATGAGAACGAGTTCCGCAAGGCTATTGCGGACTACCAGTCGCGGGAACGCCGATTTGGCAAGACCAGTGAACAAGTGGCTATAAAATAAGCAACACCGACGTATGAAAACAGTAAAGAGCATCTGTCTTACATTATTAATATTGGGTACGGGTTTTCCATCCGTGCAGGCTCAAACGGAAGAAAAACAAGTAAAGCCAACCGTAGAATATTCCCGTATTCCCCGTTCCTATACTATCGGAGGAATTTCCGTGGAGGGAGCAAAGAACTATGACGATTATATGCTTATCGGGTTATCCGGACTTACGGTCGGCCAGAAAGTAAACATTCCCGGGGAGGAAATCACCGATGCCGTCAAGCGTTTCTGGCGTAACGGTTTGTTCTCGAATGTTTCGATAGAAGCGGATAGCGTGGTGGGCGACAAGGTCTACCTTTGCATCAAGCTGACACAGCGTCCGCGTGTATCGCAGATCAATTACAGCGGTGTGAAAAAGGGAGAGCGTGAAGATTTGGAAAACCGCATCGGTTTGTTGAAAGACAACCAGCTCACTCCGAACATGATAGACCGTGCGAAGTTCTTGATTAAAAAGTATTTCGATGAAAAGGGATACAAGAATGCCGAAATCGAGATTTTGCAGAGAGACGATGTGACCGCACCGGACAAGACCATTGTGGATATTCGTATCGACAAGAAAGAAAGGTGAAGATACACTCCATTACGATTGAGGGAAACCATGCTTTGAGTACGAAGAAGATAAAAGGAACGATGTTCGTTCCGGGCGTTTTCAAGAAGACCAATGAAAAAGGACGTCCCGGCAGTTGGTTCCGTACGAAGAAATTTATAGAGGAGAAGTACAAGGAAGACAAGGAAAACTTGATTAAGAAGTATAACGAGTTGGGATATCGTGATGCCGTGATTCTGGAAGACAGTGTGACGCCTCATAATGAGAAGACGGTGGACGTGTACGTGAAGGTGGAAGAAGGTCAAAGGTATTATCTCCGCAATATAGAATGGGGTGGGCAATACGATTTATCCCACGACAACGTTGAACAATTTGTTGCGGATGAAGAAAGGCGACGTGTATAACCAGACGAAACTGGAGGAACGTACGTCGACCGATGAAGATGCTGTGGGTAATCTTTATTATAATAACGGATATGTGTTCTATCGGTTGGATCCGGTGGAAGTGAATATCGACGGCGACTCGATTGATTTGGAACTCCGTATTACCGAGGGACCGCAGGCTACGATACGTCATATTGCCATCAACGGTAACGACCGTGTGTACGAGAGCGTGGTGCGTCGGGAATTGCGTACCAAACCCGGCGACTTGTTCAGCAAAGAGGCTTTGGAACGTTCTTATCGTGAAATCGCTTCGATGGGACACTTCGATCCGGAACAGATTGACCCGAAGGTCGTTCCTTCTCAGTCGGACGGTACGGTGGACATCAATTGGGGATTGGTGTCGAAGTCGAACGACCAAATCGAGTTCTCATTAGGTTACGGACAGACGGGTGTGATTGGAAAAATCGGTTTGAAGTTCTCGAATTTCTGTCTGGCCAACTTATTTACGAAGGGCGGTCTTCGTCGGGGAGTCCTGCCGCAGGGTAACGGAGAGACGTTTAGTATCAGCGGACAGACAAACGGACAGTACTACCAGTCGTATAGTGTCAACTACATGAACCCGTGGTTCGGAGGCAAGCGTCCTAACGCCTTGTCGTTCTCGGCTTTCTTCTCTAAGCAGACTGACGTGAGCGATAACTATTACAACTCCTCTTACTACAACAGCTACTATAATTATCTGTATGGTTATGGTACGAGCGGTTCCAATTATTACGAGAATTTCCTCGATCCGGATTCTTACGTGAAACTGTTTGGTGTGTCATTGGGATGGGGTAAGCGTTTGCGTTGGCCGGACGACTATTTCCAACTGTCGGCAGACCTCTCGTATCAGCGTTACATCCTGAGGGACTGGAACTATTTCCTTATTTCGAATGGTTCTTGCAACAATATAGCTTTAAATCTGGCTTTATCCCGTAATTCCACGGACAATCCGATTTATCCCCGTCGCGGTTCGGAGTTTACATTGTCCGTAGGATTGACGCCCCCGTATTCTTTGTTTGACAACAAGGACTACAAGAACTTGGCGAACAATTACCAAAGTGCAAGTTATCAGCGTGAGATGCAGGAGAAGTACAAATGGATTGAATATCACAAGTGGAAGTTCAAACTCCGTACTTATACGGCCTTGAGCAGTATGGTGAAGTGTCCGGTGTTGATGACACGCATAGAGTTCGGATTGTTGGGAGCTTACAATAAGTATAAGAAGTCACCGTTTGAGACCTATTATGTCGGGGGAGACGGAATGTCCGGTTACTCTACGACGTACGCTACCGAAACTATCGGTTTGCGCGGTTACGACAACGGTTCTTTGACTCCAAGCGGATATACGGGGTATGCCTACGACCGTTTCACGTTGGAGTTGCGCTATCCGCTCATGCTGCAAGGTTCAACGAACATCTATGCGTTGACTTTCATCGAAGGCGGTAATGCATGGTCGAGCGTGAAAGACTTCAATCCGTTCGACATGAAACGTTCAGCCGGGGTCGGTGTACGTATATTCTTGCCGATGGTAGGTTTGCTGGGAATCGACTGGGCATACGGTTTCGATGATGTCTTCGGTTCTAAACAATATGGCGGAAGTCAGTTCCATTTCATTTTGGGACAAGAGTTCTAATTTAAAAACAGAAGAAAGATGAAAAAGTTATTCACTTTATTGTGTTTGCTCATGATAATGGGCGCACAATCAATGGCGCAGAAGTTTGCGCTGGTCGATATGGAGTATATTTTGAAGAATATTCCGGCATACGAGCGTGCCAGCGAGCAGTTGAACCAGGTTTCCAAAAAATGGCAGGCCGAGGTGGACGCATTGACGGAAGAGGCGCAAACCTTATATAAGAACTATCAGAGTGAGGCCGTTTTCCTGAGCACGGAGCAGAAGACCAAGAAAGAAGAAGAGATCGTGGCTAAGGAAAAAGAGGCAGCCGAATTGAAGAAGAAATATTTCGGTCCGGAAGGTGAGCTGTTCAAGAAACGTGAAAGTCTGATGGCGCCCATTCAGGATGAGATATACAATGCCGTGAAAGACATCTCGGACAGTAAAGGATATTCTTTGATTTTGGACCGTGCGTCCGATACCGGTATCATTTTGCATCTCCGAAGATAGATATAAGCAATGAAGTCCTGACGAAATTAGGATATTCCAACTAACATTCGTACATTTGCATGCAATATGAAAAATAATAATATAAAAAATAGAGATATAAGAATGAAAAAGTGATTTTAATGGCATTGTTGCTCGTACCGATGAGCATCTTTGCACAGAAGTTTGGCCATTTCGATTCAAGTGCCATTATCCAACTCATGCCGGAGTACACCACGGCTCAGACCGAAATCCAGCAGCTTCAGGCTCAGTATGAGAACGACCTGAAACGCATGCAGGACGAGCTGAAAAAGAAGTCGGAAGAGTATGAAAAAGAGAAAGCGAACCTGTTGGATAACGTAAGACAGCGTCGCGAAACGGAATTGCAAGATTTGTATAACCGTATCCAACAGAGCTATCAGGACAATCAAAAGTCTTTGCAGGAAACTTCACAGCAGAAGATGCAGGCTATTTCCGACAAGATGCTCGGCGTTATCAAGCAGATAGGAACAGAGGGCGGTTATGTCTATATCATGGACGTTTCAGCCGGTATTCCTTATATCAGCACGACGTTGAGTACGGATGTGACGGCAGACATCAAGCAAAAGTTGGGCTTGAAATAAGCGGAATATTCCCTGTTTTCATACAAAGGCTTCTCCGGCAGTACGAAATGCCAGCCGGAGGAGCCTTTTTATTTTCTATCGTGTTTTTCTGTTTTCCGATAAAAAAGACTGTTTTTTATCGGTATGAACATAAAAATGAATAACTTTGTTACGGTTAATAATATACGGTTCATGATGCGAAAAATGAATAAGTTAGTCTTGTGTCTGTCTTTTTTGTTGTTGCCTTTCGCCGTCAAGGCGCAGACTACGCAGGGCAAATTCGGTTATCTGAGTTACAATGCCATATTTCAGGCTATGCCCGAATATGAGGTTTCCCGGCAAAAGCTGGCAGACTTGAAGTTTAAATATGATAAGGAAGCCCAGCGGAGTGAGGAAGAATTCCAGCGGAAGTTTGCAGAGTTCCTGCAAGGACAGAAAGAATTTCCGGAGAATATCTTGTTGAAACGTCAGCATGAACTGCAAGACCTGTTGACCAAGAGTATCCGTTTCAAGGAAGAGTCGCAGAAGTTGCTCGTGCAGGCGGAAAAGGATCTGCAGGCCGACATGCTTTACTTGTTGAACGAAGCCATACGTGCCGTAGGGGTAGAAAGAGGGTATGCCTATATTATCAATACGGACGGCAATACCTGTCCTTTTATCAATCCTGCGGTGGCCGACGATGTGACGAACTATGTGAAAGAAAAGCTTCAGTTGCCCATTAGTGTCGAGCCATGAAAGTTGCTTTAACTGAAAAGCCGGGGCCTATCGGAGTGTTCGACTCCGGTTACGGCGGACTGACCATCTTGCATGAGATTCGTCAGTTGATGCCGCAGTATGATTATCTTTATTTGGGAGATAATGCCCGCACACCCTACGGGACACGTTCGTTCGAGGTCGTGTATGAGTTTACGCGTGAAGCCGTGCAGAAACTCTTCGACTTGGGTTGTCATCTGGTGATATTGGCTTGCAATACGGCTTCGGCCAAAGCTTTGAAAACCATTCAGCAGAACGACCTTCCGCAAATGGAGGGGGAGACGCGTCGTGTGTTGGGCGTCATCCGTCCTACTGCGGAATGTATCGGGCAGATAACCCATAGCCGTCACGTAGGAATTTTAGCCACATCGGGTACCATCAGTTCCGGTTCCTATCCGCTGGAAATCCGGAAACTTTATCCCGACATTGTCGTGAGTGGGGAAGCCTGTCCCATGTGGGTGCCATTAGTGGAAAATTACGAATACGATTCACCCGGAGCCGATTATTTTGTGGAAAAGCGCATCGGCAACCTGCTCCGGAAAGACCCTGCGATAGATACCATTGTTTTGGGGTGTACGCATTATCCCTTGTTGCTGAACAAGATTCTGAAATACACTCCTCGTAATGTGCGTATCGTCCCCCAGGGAGAGTACGTGGCCTACAGCCTGAAAGATTACCTGCAACGTCATACGGAAATAGAAACGTTGTGTACGCAAAGCGGCACGTGCCGCTTCCTGACCACGGAAAGTCCTGACAAATTTATGGAGTCGGCTTCCATTTTCCTTCGTCAGCATGTGGAAGCCGAACGCGTGGTGTTGGAATAATGTTTTTTCGGTATTATGATTCCAACACTCTGTACCGGTTTCCATAATGTATATGTATTGATGGGATGCTCCACGAGTACGCAGATGAACCTGCGGCTTCCCGAAGGGGCGGAAAGCACTTTGCACGAGGACGTGCCGATGAAGGAGGTGATGTGCGGCAGGGGCCGGCTGTGCCGTCGGTACACCTTGCGCAGGTTGAGGTTTTTGGGTTTCCGGTAAGGTAGTACGACGGGTACCCGCTGTTTTGTCCGTATGTCGTTTTTCATTCCACCGTCTTATGGCGGTGCATGCAATCTTTTGAAGTCCATAGGCTTTGTGTTTTCTGTTATGTTTTCCACCTGCAAATATATGACATGAAAAAGCCTTTGTCAAGCCCTTCACCGTAACATATTGAAAACCAATACAACTGCAAATTCGTTAAAAACAGTTTCATGCGGACAGTCCGTTTTCCGGTGAAATCCCGGTGAAGGATTGTACGGTAGAAAGTTCACCTAAAACGTTGGTATAGAAGAGGTCTGAAGGAAGCGAACCTTTTTGGGCGAGAAACAGTTTGTGGGAGGTAGAGTAGAGTGAACCCTTCCCATGGCTGTCCATGCTTTTTCCTGATTCGGTTTTCAGCATGGCAAAGCCCGTAAGACGGATGTCAGTATGTCCGAAAATCATTCTCAGGAGATTGAAGAATCGTTTGCAGCAGAACGGGAAATCGTTTTGGCGCAGATTGTTTTGCCGTTTTTGTATGCTACAGGGACATTACTGAATATTCCTGCATCTTTTGATATAGTTGCCAGCAAGTGTAAAGTAGGGAAGACGGGTTCTGAGGCCAGAAATCGGTTATAAAAAAGCCCTGTAAGTGAATATCAAGCAGAAATGTCAAAAGTATAAAGTATACCTTGGTATTTTTGCCGATTTTGGTAAGATGGAAAGTACAGTTATGTAAATCCGTCAGTCGAGCAAATTCCCCTTTTATAATTTTTTCTGGGTACAGGTTCCAAATGCCCCAACCAGCCTTGTGCAAAATCCCTAAGGGTATATTTTACCAATCCTGTTTGGGGGCTGAAACATAGATATATTTTGATGTGATTTTATAAACCACGACAAGTGATGCCCTTCCAATGTATTGTGCAAGGTAAGGGCATTTCATTTCTGAACTTCTAATATGACATGCTGAAGGCTTGACTTCTCAAGCCGAGCTTTTCAGCGGCTACCACATAATCATAGACCGAGATTCCTTCTTTTCTTATTCCTGTTAATTCACGTAAAAACTCCAGTTCATAGAAACTTCCGTAATATTTGCATATCATTTGCAGGCATGCCGGGCCGCAATCTTTGGATTCCAATTGACGGGTATGAGGAAAGTTCTTATGGAAAAACATGGGGGTATTTTTATTTATCAGATCTCGGTAATAGCAAAAGAAAAGTATATTGAATCAAGATCATATTCTCTTGGTTTTTTAAAGATACTCTGCTTCAAAAAAAGGCTTATTGCATACACATCCTTTGCCGAAAGTAAAACTAATATATTTTTAGATGATACTATTCTAACGCTTGTTACCGTTCCTATGCTATCTATTTTTACACTTATATAGAAAATAGTATGCTTGTTTTGGGCTTCATTCCTTAATCGGATTATGTTATCATCGGTTATATATTGTGAGATATTCTGCTTAATTTTTCTGATTTCGGTTATAACCAGACTGTCTTGTAGATATTTTCTTTCCTTATATTTTTCTACGGATAAGTTACCTGCCTTAGTGTCTTTTTCAAGAGTTCCCCATTCGGCAACATATGTACACGCACCATTTTTGTTGATAGATTTCCCATATTATGGTTT
>ENA-OQDM01000105-OQDM01000105.1-human-gut-metagenome-genome-assembly--contig:-NODE-105-length-55699-cov-4.592295_pt1 | contig 55699 bp, 57 predicted proteins | sample MGYA00242772_ERZ504605 | MGnify/ENA primary metagenome ERZ504605 (study PRJEB26092, sample SAMD00036348) | human gut metagenome | host: Homo sapiens | study: EMG produced TPA metagenomics assembly of... | reverse complement strand
CTTTATTCCTTTTTTCATTAGCTTCTTTTAAAAGGTTGTCCATATCTTCCATTGTTCCAAATTCATCCATGATATCACAATAATCACTTATATCATACCCATTATCATCATTTGGAGATTTATAAACTGGACTAAGCCAAATAACATCTATACCAAGTTCCTTTAGATAATCTAATTTTTCTAATACTTTTGAATGGAAGTCTTTCGTTTTATTTTCTTCATTTTTTATACAAATTATCTCTTTGAGAACATTTTGTACATCTTTAAAATATTTAAACGCTGTAGTAGTACTAATATTGGAGTTTGACGAATTACATAAAATATATTTTTGAAAAATATTTAACGTATGTAAAAGCACCATATTTGATCTATTTTCAAAATTTTCACGATAGAAAAAAGTTTCAAAATTAGTACCGGAATCATCTTCATCCAAAATATCGGTCATTAACCTGCTTTGTATTAAATCCCATAGTGTAAACATATCATATTCACGTAATGGATATGAATTAGCTGAAAATAATTTTACAGTTAGATAATAAAAACAATTGTGAAAATCAAATCCTTTATATAACACATCACGCTCTGGATTAAGGGGATGTCTACTTTCCTCACCTTTGATAGATAAATCTTCATAATAAAGCATTTGAAACTGTCTATTATATCTTCGGAATTCCTTATCATTCAAAAGTTCACTAACTAATTGAATTGAATTATTTGAATCCATTAACTTAAAAACCTCAATAGAATGCTTTAAGCTTAAATTAAGAAAATTTCTAATTTTTAATACTATCACCATTTTTAATTGTCCAATCATCACACTTTACTTCTTTTAAAAAATTAACACCTTTATCTTGGAGTTTTTTTCGAATTTGATCTCTTATAGGCATGTACATTTTTAAATGTGCTAAGCAATATATTAATACTGATAACATACAAGCTGGTAAATTTCCACGATTTAATAGATTTTCACATGCAATTAAAAACTTATTTGTATCAGACCACAACTTTCTAATCATAACTGCTACATTTCGACTTATGAATTCATTTAATATTGAGTTAGGATCGATTGGTTCATTAGGATGCTCTGCATAATAACGGATTTCTCGATTATAGTGAAATGCAACCAAGTATTCACGAGAATCTCTGTATTTTTTTATAAACAAAAAAGTATGATATATTTGATCATAATGCTCATTAATTGGTTGAATAGTGTAGATCTTTTCTATTGAGCGTTCACCTTGTAAACGTTTAAATTTTTCATAAGTGTACCCTTTATATGAAAATAAATATGCCATTGTAGGTGCATAATCAACAAAACTATATCCAAGTTCTTTAATACATTTTTCTGACTGCTTATCTATATAATATTTATAAATATCTGAATGGCACTTATTTTCCATTACTAGTTCCGTTTTAACTTGTTGCATGATATATTCAATATTATCATACATAAAACCTGGAGTTATTGTAAGTCTTCTAAACTTACGAATAGTATCACAAACCTGTTCCACAAGCTGTTCAGTTATTTCAGGAATATTTATATCCTCATTAAGTGATTTTAATAAACGAGGAGAGTTATGTAAAATTCCCAAAAAGGATTCAACAAATGAAATAAAACGAGTATCGTTAGAACCTTTTTCAAGAATATCAATTGGATTAAAATACATAATATCGCTATTATCTTTGTATTTTCTTGCAGGCATTGTATTTTTAAAACCTGGCAAACGGTGTTGACTAAAAGACATTACATACCATGAATTATTATATTCTGACAAAACATTTAACAAAGCACGTCCTACGCTATCTTCTGTACTATAACTCCAACAATCCTGCTCATCAAGTCCATCGACAATAAAACAAATAGGTTGATGCTCTTTAACAGCTATTTTCTGAATTTCTTTACAATATTCTTTAAAAATTTGTTCAGCTGTGTTAACATAAGAGTCGTTGTTTTTTATTTCTTTAAAAATTTCATTGTTTTCAAGATTAAAATACGCAGGTATAAAATTAATCTTACCTATAGAATATTGATTTAAAAGATATATATATAATATTCCCAAAAATGTACTTTTTCCTGAACTATATTCACCTCTAATATTCAGTACATTTTTATAAAGTGAACATCCTACTTTCTTTTTTAGTTGTTTGCATACAAAATCTAAAATATCTTCTTTCTCTAGAGGGGTTTCATAAGAACCAAAATTTCGATATTTACAAATAGTCTGATATTGTTTATTTAGATTTAAATACCATGGTTGTACACAAACTTTATCCCAGTTATGAGTTTCTTGGCAAATATCTTCCCATGAATTAGGATTATGAGAAGTAGCAATTATATAAAAAACTTTTTCTATAATATACACATTGCTAAGTTCGTATAATTTAGAAACTACATCATCTTGCGGACATATATCACACTCCCACTTAAAATTTGCTGTTTGTTTATATTTTAGATGTATTTTTCGTTCCATCCCAAGTTTATTATTTGAAATTTCAAGAAGATTATATTCAACTTCTCTGTTAGAAGATATTCTTAAGGCTCGCCTCCTATATAATGTGGAATATCATGGAATTGAGAACCAACAATGCTTCTTGTGTGTTTATCTCCACATAAATAAATCCCATTTTTGCCAATAAATTTTCTTAAATTACTCATAAATGGAGTTTGAATATAGCGTTGATATGATAATCTAGCTTTTTCACAGATTTCATACAAAGGTTTATGTGCCAAAACAATATTTAAATTATCCTTAGATTTTGAAAATTTACTAATTGCAGAATTTATGATATCGCAGCGAGTACAAACATATCCTGCTTTCTGTTTTTTAGGATTTTTCCAATTGGTATTAAAAATCAAAAAATTAAGATTATCAATTGAACAACAGGTAATAGATTCTGAAGAACCACATCTCTTTTGGCTGTTGGCAACTTCCATATTATTTAAGAATTCTTCAAAAATAGCAAAATCATCTTGAAAGTCAGTTGGTAATGAATACTCCCAATCATCATACTCATTTTTTTTACAAACAACTGTATTAGTACTAACCGGAAATAATCGTAATGCATCATGATTACCACAACAAATCACAATACTTCCAAATGAAATATTTAAATCTGAAACAAATCCTTTAAATACTTCTTCTGCTTTTTTAAAACGTTGTCTTGTTATTTCAATTAACTTAGAATTAAATTTTTTCTTTTGTTTCCCGTCAGCTTTATTTACAAAAATATTTTCATCAAATAGTATCCTTTGGCTATCTTCGTCTTTTGAAAAAAGCTTGAATCTAAATTCAATTCCTCAGCAACCTTTTCATATAAATCACCAGATTCTATAATATCACCTGTATGCACTAAATAATCGACTTTGATGTTTTCGGAAACCAATTTATCAGTCAATGATTTTAAAGCATTTTTAGCATATTCAATGTCATCTTCATTATCTGTTAAATGAAAATCGGATACATGTAATATAAAACGCAATTTATTAATAGTATTCATTTTTGACATCCCCTATGGTTCAAATTATCAATTAAGTTTACTCTTTAATAATCTATGGATATAAAAAACAAGATTAAAATCTCCAAATAATAAACCTAATATAATTACGCAAAATTTTTGACTTCAACATAAATTATTGCGCCTTATGTTGAAATTATATCACAATTAGACGAAATTAATCAATAAATATTAATGATAATCTTACACAAACATAAAATAAATATTTGTATATATCGCATAAATTTCATTATTCATAATTACAGGTGCAAGTATATTTTATATAGCTTTTGGCACAATTAATCATTATCTACTACAAACCACTTATAATTAACATCAAACATAATCCCTATTTCATCACCTCTGGCGACATCTACTTCTCTTATTAGCTGTCAAGCTATCATTTTCTTTTGCTCCATTGTTGAGTTATCAAATTCATCTGCCCATGTTCTGAACTGTGAATAAAAAAAGTCAAGCTTGCCCATTGCATTTTGCTGATTGGCAAGCTTGAACTTTATATCACTTAATTCAATTTCCTTTTTATAGAGTAAATCGTTTGTATTATCAACAGAAGTTGACAACATATCCGGAGTATATCAACTCTCCCAAGAAGAGATTTTTCTATTTTTGCTGATAATTCAACAACTTGTTTTTTTAGTTTTTCTAATTCTTTTTCAAGTTTAGTTTGTTTTCTTTTATATTCTGCTATTTCTGATTTATATCGTTTTTCCGATGCTATATCTTTGAGTGTTGATTTGACCTTAGCATTACAAGTACAGCATCGTCAATTTTATGTGCTACATAAGCCTATTGTCCATCACATACACTTCGCATTTCATTACACCACAAAACGCTTTTGTATTACATCAAATTAAATAAAATCACTATTATATTCAGTAATATAAAAAACACAAGTACATAACACAGAAACTATCTTTTTATTGGTCAGTAAGTCAAGTTGCTTATTTAAAATTTCAACGGAATCCGGTATAGCATCTTTGGTATTAGTCAAAAACTTTGCTTTCTCAAGATTTTGATTTATAACAATACCGCATTCTTCTTTATCTGACGCAAATTTCGCATAATCGCCATCTCTGCATATATTATGTACCATTTGCTTATATTTTTTATCTTTCAAATCATCCAAAGTAACTATGTATTTATTGAAGTTTTCATCCGGAATACTTTCCATATGATAAAATGCTTCAACCATTGGATAATTCAAATACAGCTTGCCCATATTGGTTGATTCTGTAAAATAATTAGCCATTTTAATTATTTTTTCAGGTTTAAATTGAGGGTCCTGAGGATCCAAATCAAAAATGAGTAAAATATCAGAATAACGCTCATTTAATAAATCAAGTTTTGATTGATCACTTTCTCTTTCTTTTAAAAGTTGCAGTAAATCAAAATCTTCATATTCATCATAGTCATCGGGCAACTGATTATATAAAGTATAAATATTGGTGTTATAAGATATGATTTTATGAGTCTCAGATATTCCATAAATATTCAGCAATCTTTTCATCAAATTTACATCTGTTTTAGCACCCTCAACAATAACAAGTATTTTACTCTTCCCCATCAAACTCACCACTCAAATAAAGTTTTTCAAGGTTATGACCTTCACGCAGTTCTCTGCTTGTTGCTTCTGCAAACGATGTAAGCTTGTTATTAGAAAGTATAAAGTAGCAATCAGGTCTCATAATTTTATTGGTTAAAAGATTTGTATTATGAGAAGTTATAATCACTTGAGTATTTGTCATTTTTTCAAGAATTGTTACAATATACTCAGATAGTTCGTAATGATAGTATGCATCAAACTCATCTACATACATAAAAGATACATCTTTAGCTGTTTTATACCAATAGAAAAAAGTATATAAAGCACGAGTTCCACTTGAAGCCACCTTAAAAAACGGCAGCGGTGTATCTGTATTAAAATATAATCTTTTAACTCCATCTGCATCTTTTATTGCTACCAAATCCTCTTTAATTCCGGTTATATGCAAAAACTCATCAAATTCCTGTAGTGTATCATCTTCAAAAATAAAATCTAAATAATCCTTGCTGTCAGATTTAAAACCAATGTATCTGTTTTCGTCTAAATTTCTAAACCATAACATATTGGATACAAATCTTATCATTTTTCTAAGTGGATGAGAGTCTGAAAGCACTGTATTATTAACAACATATTTTAAAATACAATCAGTATCCTGAAAAGCCCAATTTAAAGTTGATGCTAATTTATCAATACCGGAAGTATCACCTTGATTATTTATATAATCATATTCAAACAACAGTTCTTCATTTAATACTACCTTTTCATATACTAAAGTTTGTTTCTTATCTTTCTTATATGAATACTTTATAATATCTTTATCAAACTGGAATACATAATTAAACTCAGCATAATTACTCAATCCATCTGAACACAAGTAGTAATCATATAGATTAGGAGTAACATTTTTATTGGTTAGATGAGAAACAATATCGAAGATTGCAAGTCCAAGATTAGTCTTTCCGACAGAATTTTTGCCATATACAATCGCTTTGCTAACCAAGCCATTTGTTAAACACTGCGAATTAAACCTATAATCACGAACATTTGAAAAATCCAATGTTATTTTTTTGCTGAAATTTTTAAATCCTTTTACACTAAATTTTCTTAACACATTAATCACCATTTTTATTATACCCTTAAATATCAGGAACTGTCAACCTTATCCGCAATTTTTTTACGGATAAGGCTATCTACATCTTTTCTATGCCCACATTATTTATTAAAGCTCTATATTAATACAGTTTCAGATACAAACTGCTTATAATTAATATCAAACACAATCTCTATTTCATAACCTCTGGCGACATTTACTTCTCTTATTAGCTGACAAGCTATCATTTTCTTTTGCTCCATTGTGGAGTTATCAAATTCATCTGCCCATGTTCTGAACTGTGAATAATAAAAATCAAGCTTGCCCATTGCATTTTGCTGATTGGCAAGCTTAAACTTTATATCACTTAATTCAATTTCCTTTTTATGGAGCAAATCGTTTGTGTTATCAATAGCAGTTGACAACATATCCGGAGTAAATCTACTCTCTCCCAGAAGAGACTTTCCTATTTCTGCTGATAATTCAACAATCTGTCTTTTTAGTTTTTCTACTTCTTTTTCAAGGTTAGTTTGTTTTCTTTTATATTCTGCTATTTCTGATTTATATCGTTTTTCCAATGCTATATCTTTTGGTGTTGATTTGATTTTAGCGAGATAATCTCTTAATGTTGCAAGCACAGCACCGTCAATTCTGTGTGCCACATAAGCCGACTGTCCGTCACATGCACCTCTTTTCATCGCTTTATTGGTACATATATACCTCTGTCTGCGAACTCTGTACTGTCTGCCGTCTGCCCTGTTGTATCTGTCAATATAGCTTGTTGATACCATCTTCTGACCGCAGTGGGCACAGTATATATTTCCTGACAGCAATGTACTGCCTTTTGTTGTTTTGCAATTTGCTGTTTTTCTTCATTCTTTGATGAGCGTTGATTTAGTATAAACTGTGCTTGGTCAAAGATATTTTCATCTATGATATGCACAGTCTTTCAATACACGGTGATGCAACACCACCTGATACTAGATAGCCACAATATATTCTGTTCTTAAGAATACGATTAACAGTATTACATTGAAACTTGCTGTTGTTATGAGTTCTGATGCCGTGACTGTTTAGATAGTCAGCCATTCTATCTGAACCATAGCCTTCCTTGACTGTCATTTCAAATATCTTCTTAACTATCGGAACTTCATCATCGTCAACTAATATGTCCAAACGACTATGTCCATAAGCTATTTTCCCTTTTTATTAATTTCACCGCTTTTTATAAGTTTGTAACCGAATGGTGCAACACCTCCGGTAAATTTTCCGTCCATCATCTGGTTAAGGCGAGTTTTAACACGAGCTGACGTTTTCTGACTTTCACCGTTGGCTTGCCAAAATCGTATGTAATTCATAAGCTTATCCAAATGATTATCCATACGCTGTTCGCCCTCGTTAACGCTCCACACCCCTATACCATGCTTGATAAAATTCATTTGTTTTTAATCATATAATATTGAACAAATTATACCGTTCTATAAATTATTTAACATTGCTTGTCGCCATCAATCGGATAATCAAAAATTATTAAATTCCCTTAGCTAGAAATTGACTGTATGATACTATATTTGATTCTCCTGCTAATTCTTTTAAAAAATTATAAAACGTATCATCAATAGGAATAGTAATAAATAAAAACAATCTCTTTTTAGGACGAGAGCAACATACATAAAATAAATTTCTGTTTCTAATAAATGCGGCTTCTTTATCTGCTGGATATCCATTTTTTATCATTGGTGCATATTTCTCAAACTGGTATTGATTCCAACCTCTGCTAACAACGAATACAACATTATCATATTCTTCACCTTTTACCCCATGTTCCGTTGAAAACTCAGATTCTGGATATAAGAAGTGGATTGCAGCCAAAAACTGAGCATAGTCCAAATCTAAAAAATCCTTTATATTTGTATTACTATACATAGTTTCAGGTGCACTATAGTACAATTCATAATATCCTTGAATAGGTTGAGGGATAGGAATAAGATTAGAATTAAACACCGTTTTCAAAACATCAATACTTTTCTGAGAACGGGATAATGATAGTTGTTCGTGTAGTTCTTTCCACTGTTGTTTTTCAGACTTTTTGTTGATCGGATATCTCTTTACTTTCAATGTATCAAAAAGCAACTGCATATTATTTGTGTTGAGGGCCTCATATATGGGCTCAACCATATTCATAAAAAATAGTAAAAATGCATCTTCTTTATCCCTCAGTCCATCTGAAATAATGTTCAACAATTTATCATATCCTTGTTGAGAAGCTAAAACTCTATGAGTTATCATTAACACTTTAAGATTTTCTTTAGGACTCATTATTTTATTCTTAATTTGATCTTTCAACTTTGATAATCTTAATTGAAATTCCTCGACCGGTAGGTCATCTTTAAAGTTTCGATCTACTCTCCTTAATCCGTTATAATCCTCACAAGTAATTACAGTGATTTCACCTTCAAAATCATCTATAGCTGAACGCTGAGGTAAATCTGGACGAATAAAATTTAATGTTTCCACGATTTTAGGAGCCGATCTAAAATTGGAACCCTTTTTAATTTCTCTAATATTCTCATGCTCTATAAGGCCACAAGCTTTGTTAGATTGGTATATCGTTTGCCAAGCATCACCGAAAAAGCCAAATTGCGGGCCAATACCTTTAGAAATAAAATGCTCTATAAACCGATTAACAATAGACTGGAAAGAGTCTTGGTATTCATCAATCAATATCAATGGATATTTATCACTAAAGATTCGACGAAATTTTGCATTATCCAGCAAGATATTAAAGAGAAAAATGACATCGTCATGATAGAGATACAGTACTCCATTCTCTTGATATCTGTGCCCCAATGTGTATTGAACTTCTACAATTTTTGAAAAGTCCCCTTCTTTTGGCTGTAAACTTTCATTTGCTGATATTATTTCTATAAGCGTACTTTGATATTGTTTAATTGCACTCCACGCAAACGAGTGAATTGTTGAAGGCAGTATGAATGAATCTTTAGCAAGCCTTTCTGCTATAACATCAACAGCTGCATTAGTATAGGTAATACAGACAACATTCTGTTTCTTTTTATGATATTCTGACCATTTGTTGGCTTGTATCCATTCGATTACTCTATTTAAGGAATATGTTTTTCCTGAGCCAGCGCCAGCTTCAACACGAAAAGATACACCTTCCTTAATAGTGTCAATTATTATTTCATCAACCTTATCAGCCTCAGCTTTAGCTATTTTATAATTAGTCTGCTCCATTCTTTCGCTCACTATTAACACCTACCATAATCACATTAAAACCTTCTGATCGTTAAGCCACATTAAACCATTTTTTATGTACTGTGGAATAGTATAGTTTGGGTTATCATAAATTAGCTTTAATGCAAAATCAGTCTTGCTTTTTTCGTCAAACTCAATTTCCGCCTCAGACGGCGTCGCTGATAATCCATAATGTGTACGGTTAACATTTCTAATCGCTTCCTCCAAGGATCTTCCGCACAATCCTTGTTCTTCTGTTTGGAATTCAAGGTGGCATTTATCCATTGTTTTTTCATCATCTTTTAAGGCAATTATGTCAGTCAAAGAGATTTTGTCTTTTTCAGAAATGTTCTTTAGTTTGCGCATCCACCACTTTATCGTTACATTTGAAGTGGTTTTTCCTTTACTAACAACAGATTTAGTTCGACCATCAATCATAGAATCAATATCTGTCAAAATCAAGCAAGGAATACCCAAAAAGTTTACAAACGGAATGAATTTATAAGCATATGCTCCACCAATTTCTATAAGAGCATAATACTGTGCGGGAAGCTTATACTTCTGCGAATTAAACAATCCTTCTTTCTCACATTTTTCTATCATATCCGGCAATAAAAGTCTTTCTGAAGCTCCTTCAATAAAAATAATTTTATCTGCAAAAAATAGATCACATCTGCTCAAGGTGAGATATTTTTTAATAAAATCCATATTAGTTGGGTTATCTTGCGCAAAGGTGTGTAAGTTTTTATATTCAACACCAGTTGTAGTTTTTTGAGCGTAGCGGATTTTTGAAAAATCAATAGTGTTTGCAATATGTGCTGAGTGAGATGTCAAAAAAGTTTGAATATGAACATCAGTAATTGCCTGTAAAAATGTTTCCAAATATTCTGCAAATGCATGTTGCATCTGAGGATGCATATGCGATTCAGGTTCTTCAATAAATAACAGTGGGATACATACATTGTTACCTTGTCCAATTCTCTGAGCGTAATCCGCAAGCAAAAACTCCATTTTTATTAAATTTTTATATCCCAAGCCATTGTGTGAACTCGGCAATGTTTCACCTACTACATCTGAAGTGTATGTGAGTTTAGTGTGATCCATTATTTGCTCATCAATCCTCAACTTAGTGCTTACACCAAGTTGAAGTTCTTCAGCGTTTGGATATCCAAAGCCAACAGCCTTATTTACGACGGAACTAAGAAGTTCATTACTATGCTTCTGAACAGTTTTGTTTGCTTCTTCGACAATTTTTCTTAAATTCTTAATCTCTGTAGCAACATCTGAATTTAACTCGTCGACATTAACACTAAAATAATTAGTAATTAACGCACTCAAAGAGCTATTGTTTTGAGCGCCATCTTCACCTAAAATTCGTTCTGCCGGTATGGAAAAGAATGGAAATAGCTCGGACAACTCACCCTGTGTTTTAATCTGAGTATCACTATAGTTTTTAGGATTAATTGCATATATAGTAAGTCCAAATATTTTAGAGAAACTACTGTTACAAATATCACGAGTTTCTTCTAAATTTGGTAAAAATTTTCCTTCCGTATAAAAAGCATCCTCGAATAACTCATATAAGGAGTTTTCATCTAATTTCAAGCCGTATTCAGCTTTAATCAATGCCGATGTGGTATCTACATCAACATCAATAATGAACGGAGATAATGCGCCTAAGTTAGAATTTGGATCATCTAGAGAGTAATCTATAGTTAATTCAACAGAAGTAAACTGCAATTTTTCATTTAATTCATCGTATGAAATATCCTTTTTCATAAAAGATGTAAATAAATCAAACAACTCCTGTCTTTTGCTTAACGGATAATCATCATAAGATAAAGGATGGCCCTTCAAAACTTTTTCAATTATATCCATACAAGATGTTTTAGCAGTATTGTTTCGACCGACTATTAATGTCATGCTACTATCCACATCCATCCATGCATTAACAAGTAATCGATAATTTTGAACATTAATTTTAGTTAACAACATACTTATTTCCCCCAATTTATTTTTAGAAATATCAGTAATTCCACCACAACTTGATGGATATGGTTTTTGTTTTAATTAGTAAAAACATTTTGTTTATTCTATCACTTCAATAAAGGATAACTTACAATTATCTAATAATTTACAATTGGCAAAGCAATTTATTAGCTTGGAGAAGGAAAAATGATAAAAAATAAAATTAATAATTACATTAGGAAAAGTAAAGAATATTCAAAAAAAGTTGTAATTGCAATTGTGGGTAATGCCAAGGAAATTACTAAAGTCGATGAAGATTACACAAACGGTACATCTATCGTTTCAGAATATTATGCTTTGCAAAAATTCAATCAGATTGTCGATACTTTAAAAAGCGAAGGCTTTGAAACTATTTCATATTATGATGAAATGGATTTCATCTATGATGTTTTAACACATCGGATACGTAATAATTATTATAAACCTATTATAGTGTTTAATTTTGCACAAAAAGGCATTGTCCATGGAAGGAAGTCTCTAATTCCGTTGTTTTGTGAAATGAATAGTATTATACATACTAACAGTGATCCTATGGTTTGTAGTCTGACAAGAGAAAAGTATTTTTGGTACAAACTTTTAAATGGTATATGCCCAGTTTGCCCTACCTGGGAGTATGATGCAAAATTAAATTGGATTTCTGGAAAACCAGAAACAGGAACAAAAGTAATTGCCAAACTTGAAAACCAGTGTTCAAGTATCGGTCTTACATCTGAAAATGTATTTACCTTTTCAGATGCAAAAATAGATTTCTTATATAATTTATCCACTAAATATAGTTGCCGAGTTATCCTTCAAAAGTTTATTGAAGGATATGAAGTTGAATTTCCGTTTTGTTATGATGGAAATGAAGCATTTTGTTTAAAGCCGCAGGGGATTAAGATTAAGGGCGAAAATTATATAGGAGAAAAAATTCTTGATTATGATGCTCGCAGAACACATAGTTACGAGTTTTATAATTTTGATGAATTCAATCCAGAATTATCGCAAGATATTTCATCAAGTATTGTTAGGGTTGCGAAGATAATGAATTTACAGGGTATGGGAAGAATCGATTGTAGAATAGACAAGGCTGATAACTTCTTTATTACCGATATTAATTCTAACCCTCATCTCATAGAAATTGCTTCTCCTTCTGAATCATTAAAGCAACTAGGATTTAGTAAGTATTCTGATTTACTAAATCTTATTATCGGAATAACTATCACTCGTCATCCCAATCAAATAATGTTGTAAATACAAAGCCCTGCTGATGTAAACAAAAATAATTTTTAATTGACTCTACATTACTTTTATATGCATTCATCCATTCGGAAGCAGAACTGCATTTATCAAAGTTTTTGATAGTCTTAATAATGGTATTCAATTCTGTCGATCTTTCAGAATAATGTACATCTTCTTTTGAAATATACACATCACTTAATATTTTTAGTGCTCTTTCTTTATCTTTATTTTGCATAAAATCCAAAATTGCATAGTTGCAAAAAACTCGATATTTATAAACACCTTCTTTGTCATTTTTGACAGATGGGTCATTGTATTTATCCTCAAGTAATGAAATAGATTTTTCTATTTGATCAAATAATGCTAATGAAATAGCATAATTAGAGCAAATAAATATATTATCCGCCATTCCCATAGTTTTTTCGTATAATTTCTCAAAGGATGTACATATATCATATTCTCCATCACCATAGATTAATTGATATATTAAACCATTATTCTCATACACCTCTTCTCTGGGAAATCGATAATTAAAGTGTTCTTCTCTTAATTTTTTTATTTTCTCTATATTTCTGAGTGCATCAATTTGATTACCGTTTATCAAATTTAGTGCTAATGCGTTGTTAAGTGAGATATATGTTTCTTTGATATAATGTGGATTCTTTGAAAAATATTCTATGCTTTTGTTAATTGCAACAATACTGCTTTCGTAGGAGTGTATATTACTATATTTTCGATATATAACATTTAGATAATACTCAATACCAGGACTATGGTTTTCATTTATAATGTTTAGAAATTTATTCTCCATCTTTGTGCTTTGAATTCGCGCTTGTTTGTAATTACCGTTGTGTATAAGGGCTGCAATTTTGCGAGTTTCGATTCTATATCTAAGGTATTCATCGATATTATAATTTTTTCCATCGTAGTTTAAAATCTCAATTGCTTCTTTACGATCTCTTCCATCAATCGACTTAATTAGAGACTGGCTTTTTAGCAATAAAAATTCTTCCTTTATTGGAGATGTAAGTATATGTACTTCGATAATGTCATTTATTGTTTGTATAGAATCTTCGTAATTGTTGTTATTTGCTTTTAAGTATGCTTTAAAATAGTTGTCGACAATAACGTATTCATCTTCTGATAAAGAAAATTCTTCCTTTCTAACATTCCCCTCATTTCGTATTTGTTGAAATATAGCTTGAAGTAAATATGTATTTGCTTTTCGATTGTTTGCGAGTTTCGCAAATGCATATTTTTCTTGATATTGATTTGGATAATAAGCATTTATTAGTTTTACAATATCGTTATAAATTTTTATCTTTTGTTCTTTCGGAATTGTTGAAAAGATTTTTTTTATTATCCCAAATATGATTTGATAGCAATTGTTAGATTGATTTACATATTTATTTTCATCTGCGAAATTCATATAATAATCTATTATATTCACTTCTTCTGACAACAGGAATGATAAGTCTAAATCAGAAAAGTATTTATTGCTAATTGCTATAACATTTAAAATATATTTTAATTTATCAGAAAATTCTTCTAAATTAATTTTGTTGTTTACAAGTTTTTCTATATTATTATTTATGTCAAGCAAATCTAGATCTTCATCTATTCTTTTGTGGTTAATATCATTTATAATTGACGATATCAATTCAATATTTCCATTTGCGTTTTTAAGTATAAAACACATTACCTCATTGGTTAGATTAATATCAGAATTTAGATTTAATGCAGTAAAGATGCTACGAGAGTTTTGCTCATTAAAATTAAGTTTATCGAAATAAATATCTTTTCCTATAATATTATTTATATCATGTTTATCTGGAATAAAAATACAAACTAATCCTTTTTTTAATCTATTTTTTATCTTGGAAGAACGTATCTTATTGATTAGAGCTTTTGTTCCGTTATCCAGATCATTAAAATTCTCAACAACTAATACAATTTTATATTTTCGAGAAGCCCTTTTGATATTCTTTATTAAATGATTTTCTAATTCAAATAATTCTTTCCTTTCAATACCAATAGAAAGAATATCTCCTATAGAGAATTCGGGCGAGATTTCATATGAATTTAATGTTAATACTTTTATGTTTTTAATTGCAGTTAAGAAATCACTACAGTTTTGATACTGATTTGTATATGGTACAATACTAATAAATAAGCTTTTTTCAAAATTCAAACTAGATATAACTGTTTTTCTGCCACTTTTAGGTTGACCAATAATCGTTATTGTATCGGTTGTCTGTAGTGCTAATTCTAAATGTTTTAAGTTCCTAATTTGATATTCCAAAAGCATATAGAATCACCCTGTTTTAAGTTATAGATAATTGTAAGTTATCCTTTATTCATTATTTTCAGATAAGGTCAATAATACATTTCTGTTAACAAAATATGCTACACATCTTACATCCAACTGGTGTATGTCTATGTAGTGCTTAATCTCATTCTAAGAAAAAAGTATTAAGCCTTAACTAAATCTATATTTCGGGTATGTAATATAAAAACATTTATAATTACCCTTTATGGTGTCAATTATAACATAATTTGACAAATATTTAAATAACTTTTACGCAAATCAGTTATAAAATTTCACACGGTATTTTTATGTATTTTGCATAATAGAATCTTGTTCACTGCTTTATAAACATACTTTTATGCAAAATAAATCTAGGCATTTGAATAGACTTTCTTTGTTTTCTATTGCATAATAATTTTATTAAATATAAGGAGCTATATGCGATGGAAATAAAAAATGTACAAGCAAACAATCTAACAACTGATTATCTAAACTTTTGCCTTTCAAGAAAAAATCTTGATCAGAAAACGATAAAATCATACACTATTGATTTAAGGCAGTATTTTGAATTCACTATGAAATCTGCTATTGAATGGACAAACAAAAAATCCATTGAGCAATACATTGATTTACTGCATTTTAAGTACAAACCCAAGAGTGTGAAACGTAAAATTGCTTCGCTAAAAGCATTTTTTCACTATCTTGAAATTGAGGAACTTATTGATATTAACCCTTTTCATAAGATACAAATCAAGTATAAAGAACCCTTTATTCTCCCAAAAACTATTCCCATAAATAATATTGAGCAAATTATTAGGTTTGCTTATCTACAACTTACCAAAGCGAAAACTGAGTATGCTAAAAAAGTTGCTCTGCGGAATGCACTCATACTTGAGTTACTGTTTGCCACCGGAATGAGAATTTCAGAATTATGCACACTCACGACTGAACAAATTGATTTTAATGATTACATAATCAAAATTTACGGAAAGGGCTCAAAAGAACGCCTGATTCAAATCTGCAATCAAAATGTTCAGGAGTTGCTCAAAAAGTATAATCAATCATTTAAATTTGAAATAACAAACAACAAATTATTCTTTATAAATAGACTCGGAAACCGTCTATCTGAACAATCTGTTCGTAATATGATTACCAACTATGCAATCGGTGCAGAAGTGCCGCTGCACATTACTCCGCATATGTTTCGTCACTCTTTTGCAACTCTACTGCTTGAAGAAGATGTTGACATACGCTATATTCAACAAATGCTGGGTCACAGCTCCATTACCACAACGCAGATTTACACTCATACGAGTATCAACAAACAAAAAACATTCTTTCTGCCAAGCATCCGAGAAACAAACTAGAAATCGGGATATAATAAATGCCCTGCGAGCTTTTTAACTCACAAGGCAATCAGAATATTTTATTCATTTTTATCAAAATCATTTTCTATTACATCGGAAATAAGGTTTGAAAAGTCAACAGCATTTTTTGAAGTAATAACAGGTTTTCCTGTTCTGTCCTCAATATCTTTTCGTGCATTTCCGGCGACTTCACCGCCCTCTTTTGCAACACTTCTGTTTTCAGAAAAAGATTTAGGATTTTTCTCCTTGGAAATCTCGGTTGTAGTAGCTTCTGCCAACATATTTAGAACCAATTCAAGCGTACTCATATTATCTCTCAGGTTTTCCTTTTTCAATCCTTTGAGATTTTTATACTGGCGGGTTGTCATTCCTGACCACGCTTTTGTAATTTCATCAGTCAGAATTGCATATTCTACACCCTGCTTTACACCACGAGAATCCCATTCATCAGTAAGCTCTTTTCTCACCTGTATAGCCTGAAGTCTTTGATTTATCCACTCTCTGCTATATCCTTTTTTCAGGTATGTTTCAAGAGCTCTCTCTATGGTAAGTTCGGGATCAATAGTTTCATCTATTCTTTCTCTGCCAACTTCTGCAAGCCACATTTTAAATGGTTCTGCTTTTGGTGACGGAATAGATTGAATTATTCTCAAAAGTTGCTCTGTATTTGCAACATCCGTCTTGTAATTTTTACCATCCTTAGGAGATTGCATTTTCAGTTGTACGATATTTTCGTACAACTGGTTTGCTCCTTCAGCTTTAAGCTTTCGCTTAAGATCGCTCCAGTAACGACGAGGTTCGTTACTGTCAGTCAGAACTGAAATTACATCAACTATGGAAAAATACCATTCTTCTTCCGACTCATTCCACGCAGTACGAATCTTTTTATCTTCAAAAATTTGTATTTTATTTTCTTCGCTCATATATATTCACCCACTTCTAACCTAAAATTATTATAGCAGACTGAGTTTACAAATTCAATCTATTAAGCTTTATAGAGATAGGAATTGTTCATAATTAAGGTCGAAGACAATCTCTAATTCGTATCCCCGTGATACTTTCACTTCTCTTATGAGCTGACAAGCTATCATTTTCTTCTGTTCCATTGTGGAGTTATCAAACTCATCAGCCCAAGTTCTGAATTGTGAGTAATAAAAATCAAGCTTACCCATCGCATTTTGCTGATTGGCAAGCTTGAACTTTATATCACTTAATTCAAATTCTTTTTTATGGAGTAAATCGTTTGTATTGTCAATAGAAGCTGACAGTATGTCTGGAGTAAAGCGGCTTTCGCCGAGTAAAGAGCGTCCTATTTCGGCGGACAATTCAACCACCTGTCTTTTAAGCTTTTCAATTTCTTTTTCAAGCTTTGTCTGTTTTCTCCTATACTCCGATATTTCGGATTTGTAGCGTTTTTCCAACGCTATATCTTTTGGTGTTGATTTGATTTTAGCGAGATAATCCCTCAGCGTTGCAATCACGGCGCCGTCAATTCTGTGCGCTATATAAGCCGACTGCCCGTCACATGCACCTCTTTTCATCGCTTTATTGGTACATATATACCTCTGTCTGCGAACTCTGTACTGACTTCCGTCTGCCCTGTCGTATCTGTCGATATAGCTTGTTGATACCATCTTCTGACCGCAGTAGGCACAGTATATATTTCCCGACAGCAATGTACTGCCTTTGGTAGTCCTTGCTATCTGTTGCTTTTCCTCATTCTTTGATGAGCGTTGTTTCAGTATAAATTGAGCTTGGTCGAAGATATTTTCATCAATGATATGAAGTCTTTCAATATACGGTGATTCAACACCGCCTGACACAAGATAACCGCAGTACAGCCTGTTCTTTAGAATACGATTAACTGTATTACATTGGAATTTACTGTTATTATGAGTTCGTATACCATGACTGTTCAAAAAGTCAGCCATTCGATATGAACCATAACCCTCTTTAACTGTCATCTCAAATATCTTCTTGACTATCGGAGCCTCATCATCGTCAATAACTATGTCCATAAGCTCTTTTCCCTTTTTATTGATTTCACCGCTTTTGATAAGTTTGTAGCCGAATGGTGCAACACCTCCGGTAAATTTGCCGTCTAACGTCATCTGGTTAAGGCGAGTTTTAACACGAGCGGACGTTTTCTGGCTTTCACCGTTGGCTTGCCAAAATCGTATGTAATTCATAAGCTTATCCACATGATTATCCATACGCTGTTCGCCCTCGTTAACGCTCCACACCTCTATGCCGTGCTTGATAAACCATTCGACGACAAACGGGGTTTCATCATCAATTCTGCCTATTCTGTCGAACATAAAGACAAGTAGGACATCGAATTCTTTCTTTTCTGCGGCGGCTTTCAAATCCTGAATAGCATCTCGGTCGCTTGCCGAAACCTTGAATCCCGACACGCCTTTCTCCTGAAACTCTTTCAGAATGGTCCAACCGTTACGTTCTGCAAATTCTCTGCACGAGGTTTTCTGCATTGGAATATCATCTTTATCAACCTGACCTTTGGTTGATACTCTGTACAAGCAATATACTCTTTTCATTTCATCACCCTTTCATACGATTTTTGCAAACCAACAATACTACATAATTTTTATAATATCCAGCGAAATCCAAAATTAAATTGAAAGAAATTCAGCATCCAATCAGAGATTTCATTCTGTTCTCAAATGTATCCAAAAGATTTTCGAGAATATTCCTTTCAACATGGTTATTTCTGTTTTTAGAAAAGTAGATTGTGACCTTACAGTCATTTATAACAGATTCTATTTTGTGTTCAGAATCAATTTTATTTTCATTTATATAGTTTTCGTTCAAATTACCACCTGTTCCTTATTTTTTGTTTTTGTCGTTTATATGATCTTCCATCTGCTCATCAGCTTTTGCCGCTGCATTGCACAGGCACATAACGCAAACGCCAATAAATGTTCCTATAAAAAGTCCTATAATAAAGCCTAACATTTTAACACCTTCCTTCAGTAATTTTCTTCTAAATACCCCGACAGCAGAAAATTAAAAATCTTCTGCTGTCGGGATAAAATCAATCGTTTTGGATAGTTCTAATTTTCACGCTATCCTGTTGTCGCTATTTATCCTCGATGTCCTGCGACAAGGAACACATCAGACGGCATTGCATTATAGCCTCATTGGAATTTCACCACCGTGGGGATCTCCCACAGCCGCCATCTTTGGTTGCGACGGTTCTATCACGCTCGACTTTTGACTTAACGGAAGTATCATTATCCCATCTGCCTGTCATCGCCGTCATTGAATTTGCCTTTCAATGTCTGAGTCCTGAAGATATATAAAATATGTTCGCTCATGTTGCTTGTCCGTTCCGAACAGCAGAAGGAAAGTATCTGATGTGCTGATATTCAGTTTTCAATGTTCAACAGAGGTTGGAAAATAACCCCTTCATTAATTAGGAGGGGGAATAAGCTTTTGAGGGGGTATTTCTCAAAAAAGCTTTTAATTTTTCTGATTTTTCTAATTTTTTCAATCCTGATGCAATAGATTCATGTACGGATTTCTGACACACCCCCTGCAAAGCGGCGATTTTTCTTTCTGACAAACCATTTATGTAGTTCAATATAATCCTTTCTCTCTGTTTATCAGTCAGATCATCTAAAGCGGAATATAAAGCTGAATATTCATCTTTAAGCTCTATTGAACTTATAAGATTTTCACCACATCTCACCTTATGTACGCTTTCAGTTCTTCCATCTTCATATCCGATAAAATCTTCTTTGTTACGCATACGCCAATCAAATTTTTCTTGATTTCGGTTATACCTAATAATTTCTTCACCCTGTTCTTCCGTAAGAATAAGAAACGGAGTGAATGGCTTGAGTTCTTCACCAAATTCATTTGAAAGCTCCTGATAATTCATATCGGACACAACTGCCCAGCGGACATTTGATGTCAATCCGGGATACTCTTCATTTAAATCAATTATTTTTATTTCTTTATTATTTGAACTTATACATTTCATAAAAAGCCCTCCAATCAATCCTGAATTCTTTATTTCAGATCAATTGGAGGACTTTTGTTTCTATAAATCATTTTGCCCTTTCTGCTTTTAATGCAAAAATGGCAAAAAATAGTGCCGACAAGTATAGCATTAAAAGCTAAACCTGTCGACACTTAACAAGCATATATTAAATTATTTCTTATGTATTTTATCTATTTTCGTTATTGTCAGAACAAAGCATAGTTATTACACCCTGATTAATATAAAATGAACCTTTTGCACCTGAATCTCTTCTCATATTACGAAAACATTTTCTGACTTTAGCTCGAATATTGCTATATTTTGTAATATCATTCAAACATTCATTATATACATCAACAATATCCCATATTAAACTCACCGAAAATGTATTGCACATTTTCTCATAATTTTCGCAAATAAACTTCTTTAATGGAGATATAATTAGATTTTGTTTTGCAGCAGTATTCATTTCAGCACGTACATTTTTATTATGAGCAATGTATTCATCCGCTAACAACTTGACTAATATATCACTCAATCTTTCATATAAAGGCCTATTATTTTCATATAATTCGTCAACCATTTTCTGTTTGCGTTTTATATGATTAATTAACAGCGGAATAACAACCAGAGATAAAATTCCACCTACAATTGACGCAATCCATACACGAATATCTTCAGGACAGGATAAAAAAGCTAATGCAGTTGGTACACCAATTATGACTACAGAACAAACAAACAGAATAATATAGTTTACAACTAACATTTTATCACAAAAATCACTTATTTCATCAAAGACTCTTCTAACTTTTGGTCGCTCTTCCCTGAGTTTTTCAAATTTTAATAACATTGTATAAATTTTCCTTTCTCTAAAAATTGAGTAATCTTAGCCTCTATTTTGAACTAACAAAATTATTCTATTTATTATTATATTAACAATACTAAAAAGAACTACAGAAAACAACGCAAATATAACCAGCAACCACACAAGGACTGAAAAAGAACCTGAGTAGAGATTAATCAAAAAAGTATCCCCTGTTAAGGCAAGATTGTTTGCCATATTTGAATTTTCAATAATGGTGTTCAAATAATATGACACATCAAATATATTGTCATACGGTATGTACTTCGATATTATAAAAATACTAAAATCCGATAGAAAAAATATTATCAGCAATACGACAGGTATACCAAATGCCGTGATAGCCAGCAATACATATTTTATCGGTATTGATTTAAGCGAATTTAAAATATAATTCTCACTCAGATTTTCTTTTATATCTTTGATAAGTTTTTTGCAGATTCTGTACCATAGCCTTAGAGCTAAAAAACACAGCGCAATGAAGAGTATCAGAAATATGATATTTTCAAAGTTCCTGATGACATTCGCTTTTTCAGAAAAATTTGTCGAGTGGTATTGAGATAATTTCATCTGCTCAATTAATGGTGCAGAGCTTGCCGAATTATCATATGAAATAGTATATACATCACAATTTTCATATCCGCTATAACAGGTATAAGGAATGTAAATTCTCTGCTTTCCATCACTCGAAAGACTGTTAATAATGTTTTCGCTTTTCTGAATAACACCGCAAATCGTATAGACTTCATCATTAAGCGTTATTGTCTTCCCTACCGCATCGGTATTAAAAAACAATTTAAGTGCAAGGCTGCTTGAGATAACTGCAACCTTGTTTTCATTTTTTATATTTTCTTCGGTGATGCTATTACCATTAAGCTTTTGTCCGTAAATTTCAAAATAAAATTCATTTGTAAGAACAGGTGTAACAGTTTCTTCCTTTACATTTGTTTCATCAAGTTCTGCACAAAAGCTGACTTGATTAAATGAAATTCTGTCCGATAAATTATTCATATCTTTTACTGTCAAAGGTTTTTCATCAGACTTGAGATTATAATTCATCTGCGTTACGCTTGGCAATTGATTAAGCGCATTACCGCTGAAATAAAAGCAAAGACAAAATACAAATACCGTCAAAACACTTATCAGAGCAACAGACAAAATTTTCTTCTTTGACATCTGTTATTCCTCCACAATATACACTCTGTCGCCGTTTGAAATACTCTTTGAGGTTGAATATACTACTTTCATACCACCGTACATTTCATCAGAAGTTACCTCATAATATAAATCGTCACTGTTTTTTATATTTACAGTAGCTTCGCTTACGGTTGTCTTGTTATTTTCGTCTGTTTTTGTAACAAACACAGAGCCGGTATCTCCCATAGCAATAACAGCTGAAAGCGGTATTAAATACCTGTCGTCTCGGCTCTGCTCACCGTTAATGGTGCCATATGCTACATCGCTGACTTTCACTTGCGGCAAAAGCATATTATCTATTGTATCGGAAAAGTATGTAAGAAAGGCAAGTACAATAAAAAATGCAACACCAAATCGTATTGAATACTTTTTTAACTTTTCTTTTTTCATATCTGCCACTCCTAATTTTTATCGACCTGAACAAACGGTGAATCAATATCCTTTTGTCCGTAGAGGTAAATAAGCAATGGAATTATCATAAACATAACTCCGCAGGCAAAAATTATGCCGTAGTCGGAGCTGCTGATATCCGACAGCCCGATTGAAAGCGGATACATAGCCTCATCATCAAAGTAGATAAGCGGCTGTTCAACAACATTCCAGTTATCTATAAAGCAAAGCAGAGTAAGGGTTATAAGTCCACCCTTTATCTGGGGGAGAATAATATTTGTAAATATCTTAAAATATGACGCACCGTCAATTCTTGCTGCTTCGATAGATGATTCGGGAATATACTTTATGCTCTGTCTTAATAGACAAATTCCGAATGCAGAAAATGTACCGGGCAGTATTATTGCAAGAAAGTTATTAAGAAGTTCAAGATTGTCAAGAACAATATAATTCGGTACAAGTGTTACTTGCAAAGGTAAAATTAACAGAACAATATAAACAAAAAACAGCTTATCTCTGAAAGGAAATTTCAGCTTTGCAAAAGCAAATGCCGCAAGTGCAGATACTATAACTTGAGCTATTACTGTTGGAAATGTTATAATTACCGAGTTCCAGAATTTAAGAAGATATTCAGGGCGTCTGAAAAACACCTGATAATACTGTTCAAGTGAGAACATCTCAGGAATGAGGTTAATCTCCTTATATGCTCCGTTAGTAAAATCCAGCATTGAAGCGACCTGCGAATTTGACATAAACGAGCAGGCAATCATATATACAACAGGGAAAAGAAAAATCGCTGTAATTAAAATAAGAAAAATATACTTAATAATTTTTATCGTTCTTTTCACTTTACTGCCCCCTATTCTGCAAAGCTGTGCTTTCGTTCGAAAATGAAGAAAGCAAGCAGTACAATTATCATAAACGCAGATAAAATTATTGACGCCGAGGACAATCTCGGATAATTCAGATTGTAATAATTGTTATTTATAAAATTCTGCAAAAAATATACATTAGTATTCGGGTAATCGCCGAACAAAGCAAAAACCTCACGGAATATTTTAAACGAATATATCAGCTCCATAAGAAATACAAAAAATGTAGTCGGCGTTATCATCGGAATGGTGACTTTTGTAACAAGCTTAAATGAATTTGCGCCGTCAAGTCTTGCACTTTCATAGAGCGACTGCGGAACATTTGCAAGTCCTGCCGTAAACAAAATCACACAAAACCCGCAATACTTCCATACATAAATAAAGATAATCATAACCATTGAAAACTCGGAATTAAAAAATTCAACGGTATTGAATCCAAGTGAATTCAGTAAGCCGTTTACTGCACCATAATCATCAAATATAACCTGCCAAACGCAAATGAGTGATGCTACAGGCACTACAACAGGGATTAGCAAAGCGCTTCTGAAAAATGATGATATTTTCCTAAAAGAATTAAGAAACAAGGCTATCAGGAATGAAATCACCATTAAAAGAGGTATTGCGGCAACGGTAAATACTGCCGTGTTTTTCAGTGCAAGCAAAAAGGTATTGTTCTGAAAAAGCTGTATGTAATTTTGTATACCTACAAATGTATTGCCCACATACAGGCTTTTTACAAAGCAAATTATGTACGGAACAATGTAGAAGACCGTTATACCCGCCAAGGACGGCAGAATAAACAGCATTGCAATTATATATTCTTTTCGTTTTCTTGTCATAACATCAGTCCTGTGTAATATTCGTATCTTGTCCATTCCAAAGTTGATAATAATATCCCTTTTGGTTTAATAAATCTTTATGATTTCCGGTTTCAACTATCTCACCATTTCTAAATACAAAAATTTTATCACAATCCTTTATTGTACTCAGTCTATGTGCAATAATTATCGTAGTCATATTTCCTGAAAATGTGTTTATTGTTTTTTCGATAGATTTTTCAGTAATATAGTCAAGACTACTTGTTGCCTCATCCATTATTAGAATTTCAGGATTGTTCAATAGTGCTCTCGCTATAGCAAGTCTCTGTTTTTGACCGCCTGATAAATTCTTACCGTTTTCTTCTATTCTGGTGTTAAATTTTAATGGTAAGCTGTTAATATATTCCTCAAGCTCGCACATTTTGCACACTTGCGATATATCATAATCGGTTGCATCAGAATTACCAAACAATAAATTTTCTTTTATCGTTCCGCTAAAAAGAAAAGTATTTTGCGATATGTAAGAAATGTTATTTCTTATCTGACTTATTGAAAATTCTCTTATATCAGATGAATCAAGTTTAATACTTCCCTTTTCTTGTTCATATAGCCTTACTAATAATTTAGCCAACGTAGTTTTCCCTGAACCACTCTCTCCTACAAAAGCTATTTTTTCTCCACGGTGTATTTCTAAATTAATATGTCTTAGAACAAGATCTCTTGTACCATATCTAAAGTCTAAATTTGAAATTGAAACTTTACTAAATCTGATTTTATTATCTGATTGGTCTTGTTCATCATTATACTCCGGTGCTATATCCAAAATTTCTCCTAATCTGTCTGCAGCAACAACTGCGGTTTGAATACTTGGCTGAAGATTGATTAAGTTTTTTATCGGATTAATAAAATAACCTAACAAAGCATTAAAAGTTATTAGTTCACCGAGCGTTAAATTCCCCTTAATAACACACGCAGTGCCGACCCATAAAATAACAAGCTCTCCTACAACAGCAACAAACATAGTTACAGTTTGCTGACTAAGAGATAGTATTCCTCCATTAAAAATCTTTTTTAAGAATTTCTTGTATAATTTATCAGTCTTAGTTTCTTCATTTTTCTCCTGATTAAAAACTTTAATTGTTTCAATACCGTTTATTGTTTCAACAAATTGAGAGGTAACCTTAGAGTTCATCTCCATTATTTTTCTGTTAATTTTTTTAATTGGCTTGTTATATATGAAAACTATTATTCCATATAAAATCAGCATAACTACAGATATCAAGAATAATAGCCTGTTGCTGTTAAATAAAACTACTGCACCTACGACTGCCATAATAGTATCCATCATAATTGTTAATGACGCTTCCGATACAATATCTCTTATACTTGAAGCGTCATTAAATCTAGATATGATTTCGCCGGTATCACGCATAGAATAAAACTTCATGGGTAAAATCAAAGCGTGGTTATAATATCCCAGCATAATAGGAATATCAATATTCTGCTCTAATTTTACAATTAAAAATCCTCTTAAAAAATTCAGTCCTATCTGCACAAAGAATAAACACAAAGTAATAACTGTCACATAGTTCAGCATTTCTAAAGAAGAGCTTGGAACTATATTATCCATTAAAACCTGATAATAAAAAGAAGTAATAATTCCTATTGAGGTCAGTATCATAGACAGAATAAAAATCCTCAGCAATAACCATTTTTGAGAAATAAGCAGGCAAAAAAAACTTAGTAACGTGCTTTGTTTTTTATTACCCTTTTGAGATTTATTTGTTGGTGCAATTAGAATTAAAATATTAGTCCAGATTTTAAGGAAATCTTCTTTTTTATATTTTACAATTCCTTTTGCAGGGTCGGAAACTACTACAGTATCACCCTTAACTTTAGTTATAACTACATAATGCAATAAGGAATCGTCAATTATCACGTGTGCAATTGCAGGCAAAGGCAATTTATTAGTTAACACACTTTTATCCGCTTCAACAACTTTTTGCTGAAAACCAAAATGCTCAATTACCTTTACTAGTCCGTGTGCATTGGTACCTTGGCGGTCAGTACCTGCAATATCACGAATTTTTGCTATTGTAACTTTTAAACCGTATTTTCTAAAAATTGCGGCCAAGCAAGCCGGACCGCAATCTGTTTCATCGTTTTGTAATATACATTTAAATCTAATCATAATATACCAGTTCATTCTGTTAAATAAATTTCCGTTGCCGCCGAGAGCTGACGAATAAACTTTTCTTTTGAAATATCCCCGTTTAAGTAATCGTTCACAATATCCCCGATAACCGAGGAGTTGTAATAAGTATTTTCAAATTCCAGATAATCATATAAAGTACAACTGCTTATACTGTTAATCATATCTAAATATTCATTAAAAAACTTAGTTTTTATTTCATCTGAATATTCTTCCTCAGATTTCTCATACTCTCCATCATCATTAATATCATATACACGTTTTGACGTATGGTCAATTACATATTCAAAAGCAGCTTTATTTACAGGCAGTGCCCTTACCACTATTGATGGTGATGAGCTGCTTTCACTCCATAATTTTTGAATATCATAACTTAAAACATATTGAATAAAAGCCAATGCTTTTTCTTTGTTATTTGAATTATTATTCAATGCAATACCACATTGAACAAATGCTGATACTGCATTCGCCTTTTTATTGTAGTTTGGAATAATAACCGGCGTGCTGTTATTATTATAAATATAAAAATAAGAATTTAGCGTACTCATCATAGAACCGTCGAAAGATAATTGTGAAGTACGAAACAAATAATTACCTGTTATATCCCATGTAGTTCCTTCTTTTCTTGAATTATCATTCCTAATCATTTTTCCAATATAATCTAAGCTCTCGGTAAATTCATCGCTTGAAAATTCTGTAGTTTTATTATAAAAATCCACATATTCATTAACATAGGAAAGGAAGAACTTATATGTTTCATCTTTATTTCCAAAAAGCGCATAACTATGGTCTTTGTCAGATAACCGTATCTCTAACTCTTTAAATGAAAAGTTAGTATTTTCCAGATTATATTTATCTAATATTTCCTGAGTTGTTATAAGTATATTGGGGCAATAAGCTATAGGTATAATATATCGCTTTCCATTGTAAATTCCGCAATCCATTATTGTTGAATTATAGTCATCAAAATCTATATCGGATTTGTATAATTCCGCAAGCTCATCTATATCCGCAAATGAACCGTTATCAATCAGCTTTTCAAAAGGTAATTTTTGATTCAATGAAATTATGTCGGGTCCTTTCCCCGCCATTATCTCCGTTGATATTTTTGTAAGCATAGTATCTTCCGAATCAAATTCCACAATTTCAATTTGATATGACTCATCAAGTTTTTTAAGACAATAATTATTATATTTTTGTATCAATTCTACACAAACCGAATCTTCATTGTTTATGGTATAATATTTTAATTTTTGACCGTCTTCATTATTCTTTGAACAGGATGCAAAACATAATAATATTGCCAGCAATAAAAATATTGATGTCAATTTAATATACAACTGATATTTCACCTCAATCTTAATCAAGAAAAAACAGTTAATTCATACGGATAAGCGAAAAAGTTTATTTACTAAACGCAATACTTTTAAATTTTAATAACTGCGTTTTTTACCGTATTTGCCGGGTTTGAGATTCTCATTATTCATAGAGTATGTAATTGCTTCAGCTATGTGGTTAACATAATTACTACATCTGTTTGTTAATGATACAACATAATACGAACCATCTTTGAGACAACGTCCTATTTGGATTGTACAACCACCATTTATTTTTTTCATAGTTTCTTCTGATGATTCAACAATATTAAGCTCATTTAAACATTCATTAATATTTATTTTTTTCATGATTTCACCTCCTCTACTAGTTATTCTTATCCGTATGAATAACATATAGAAAAACCTATAAGCATTATTAGGTATTTCTATCTTAACAAATAACTATACAAGAAACATCTCTTGTAAATTCATATATTGGTAAACTCATTACATCTGCATTACCTAATGCAAAAACTTTGAAAATAACATTACCATCATTAATACTTACTATATGTAAAAAATCAAGTGCATTTGATTGTGTATTGTTAATTATAGCAATTGCAGGTGTTTTCATATCTTTTCCATTGTATATTTTGTATAAAGATATGTTGTCATCAAATTTCTTAAGATAGTTTAATATACCTTCTACTATATTGTCATATTTCGCGATATAATTGTTCACTTCAGAATAATTAACAATTACATTTCTTGCATTTAAAAAGCTCATGACAGCCCACACTGCCAGAGGTGTATTTTCATAACTATTAATTTCAAAAGCAAAGTCAATAAGTTTACTATACACCACGCTAGATTTGTTTTTTATCTTATTAACAAACGACATGCTTAGCTTGTTTAACTCAAGCTTTATTTTGCACATTTTATCAATTGGATTATAAAAATCACTATTTTTCAGATATGCATTTACATAACATTCTCCACCGCAAACGCTTTTAATCTCGCAATTTTTACACTGCATTACACTTTCAATAGTAACACATTCAAATTTTGACTGACTTTCTTTATTTATACCGCTATATATACTACCAATCCTATAATCGTTGTTTCCATACATAACGCTGCAAGCAAAAATATCTCCTGCATTATTAACCGTTATTCTACTTTTGCCAGCATCACATCTGTAAATTTTATATGTGCCTTTAAAAAGATTCCCATAAATAAATCCACCAAAATAATCGCCGCCTTTGAGGAGCTTTTTTAAGTATTCAAAGTTGCCTTTTTCTAACTCTATAAGGACATTGCAACACAACCTATCATATCTACTAATTAAATATGAAATGTCAAAATTATCAAAATCATACTTTGATCCGTCATAACACCTAATAAATTTCATGCTAACACAATCAACATTTGGTAAATGATAAAGACAGTCATAAATCAAATCAACATCCTGATTTAAAGGAGTAATAGTAACAGCAAGTCCTAATTTTTTGTTTTTAAACATTTTTAGGCCTTTTACTATGTCTGCATATGTACCTTTTCCGTTAGCATATACTCTATTGTTATCATTAGTAATCTGATCCCCGTCAATGCTTGTTCCAAGAATGATAGCAGGCTCATTATCCAAATATTCAACTATTTCCGGTGTAAGCAGAGTAAGGTTTGTACAGAACATTACTTCAATGTTTTTGCAAATCTCGTTACGCTTCTTTTTACAATATTCTACAATTTGTTTTATTAAATCAATTTGTAGTAAAGGTTCACCAGAACCTGATAAATCTACAACATATTTACTTGCGCAAGGAGCGTATTTATCAACTAAAAAATCTATCGCATCTTTAGCAACCTCAAAGGTAAGCTGTTGTTCTCCAAGATATTCTGATTCCCTAAAACAATATTTACAATTTAAGTTACATTTTCGAGACGGATGCAAACATAAAGTAAATTGCCCATAAGATGATTGTTCTTTTATCTCTTCAATATCATAAGTTTTTATCTTATTCAAGCGTTCTTCTATACTTGTGCTTACAAATACTTCATACTCTTCAGGATCATTTTCTTTTGCAATAGCTAAAATCTGATCTTTACTAAGTTCATAATCCCCAAGCTTTATATTAAAATCATTTTTTATTCCAAAATAGTAATTAACATCTTGAACATACATAACCTTTTGATTAAGATATTCAAAAACAGATACTTTTAACTTCATTTTCTCACCCCCTTTTACTAACATCCTCACAAATAATCTGAAATTTTCTCATCAATAAAACAATTGCGCTCATTATTATGGCACATATCATTGAAAGCCCTATATTTCTACAACCAGTAAAAACACATAGTGTTGATATAGTAAATATGCAAGTAGAAATTAAAGCCGCTAACATTTTATACGATTTTTTCTCGCGGCTGTTTAAGGGATTATTTTCTGTATCAAGAGGGGATATTAGTAATATCAACACAACAGAAAATAATTCAAGCACTATAAGTACATAAGTAAAAATAAAACAAACACTATTTGACAATTTAATTAAGCACAACACTATTATGCTTGAAATAACAGAAAACGCATAACACCTGACCGGCGTTTTAGCGTGATAGCCGCCTGCAAACTTACGAATAACTATAAAAGACAAGTAAAACACTAAACTTTCAGTCAATAGATTGAAAACCAATCCTAAAACTATGACTGTCGCCATATGAAATGCAGAGGACAAAATTATGTATATGGCATATTCATATAACTCATAATTATCTGTATGCTTTTCATCTTTGCATAAGATGCGGGCGACTTTGCTTGAAATCAATTTGATCATTTGATGTTTTTAAACTTTTCAAAACCCTTTGGCGTTTTAGGCTGATAGATTATATAACACCCTGAAGAATTTGCGTTAACTTTCAATGTAGCAAACAATCCTTTTTTGACTCCGTCTTTAATTTTAGTTGATAATAGTTTTTCGTTTTTCATAGTAATCAACCTCCTTGTTATAAATTTTATCAAAAAATATTTGTAAATGTTGATTTTTACAAAAATGGTAATAAATTCGACAAAAATTGCACTTTTCATCTGTTATAACGATTTAACTTACAACTCTATAAAAACTTTTAAATTATTTTTTGAATATTACAATCGTATAAGTATATTACCTTCTTAATTTGTTAACAATCTTGCCGATAATTGATAACATTTTATTGGGTGATATTTATGTATGTTGACTACAAAAAATAGGCGTTCGTATAGCACAGCGTAGAAAAGAAATTAAAATGAAACAGAATACTTTAGCAGAAAAAACAAACCTCTCAAACAATCACATTTCTAATATTGAGAATGGTTATTCTGTTCCAAGTATTGAAACATTTGCAAAAATTTGCAATGTATTAAATATCACTCCTGATTATCTTTTATTAGGGACATTAAAAAGTAACAATATCTCACAAAATATCGTAGATAAATTAAATCTCTGCGATGACAAATCACTTAAACTTATATCTAAAATAATTGATGCAATTTTATCTGAACAGGAACAAAGCAGATGACAAATCTATTGTTTTGAGTTATAATCCTAATTAGGGAGGTATAGCTCTATGAATGTACTGATATGTGATGATGATTTGAAAATCGTTCAGCAAATCAAAAATTTTCTCCTTAAATTATCAAAACAGTCAACCTATAATTTTGATATTACCTGCTTTTCAAATGGGGATTCTATATTGGATAAACAAATTAAAACTGATTTTGCGTTTATTGATATAGAAATGCCCGGTGTTAATGGACTTTCTGTTACAAAACATCTTCAAACACTAAATCCGAATATTATTGTCTTTATAGTCACATCTTTTCAAGGATATCTTGATGATGCAATGGATTTAAAGGTTTTTAGATTTTTATCTAAACCCATTGACGAAAATAGATTTTTTAGGAGCATGGAGATTGCTTTAAATCTGTATAAACAAAGCACAGAAAAAATTATCTTAGACTATTTTGATGAATGTCACAATATATTTACAATTGACATCTTGTATTTAACTATAGAAAATCGCAAAACTAAACTAGTTACAAAAACGCAAGAGTTCATTTCAAATAAAAAGTTTGATTATTGGAAAAAGCAGTTATCCAAATACGAGTATTTTGCCCAATCACACTATAGTTACATAGTTAATTTAAAGAATGTAACAGATTTTAATAAAAATGAAATCACATTATCATTTAATTCTAAAAAAGCAACAGTACCTATATCCCGTAGTTTCTATGCATCATTCAAAAAAGCCTTTTATGAATATATGGGAGGCACAATATGATTTCAAATATATGCTATGCTGTGGTATATTTTATCGAATCTCTAATATCTCTTTATTATTTTGATTTTAAATTCAAAAGAAAAATTGCTAAAAAATTCATATTTTTATTTGCACTAGGAAATTTTATTATTTTATACATACTTCATTTTTGTGAAATCCCCATTATAAATCTTTTGGGATTCTTTTTCTGTAATTTTCTAATTTCAATATTATGTTATAACACAAAATTAAAATCCGCTTTATTTAATAACTTAATTCTTTTATTTCTTATGATCGTCACTGAATTAATGGTATTTTATTTTTCTTCAATCATTTTCAGGATAGATTTATTTGAAAGCTATAATGATGATTTTGTATTAATTATTCAAGCTACAATTTGTAAATTGCTTTATTTCTTATCAATACATTTAATTATAAAGATATCACAAAAAGAAAGCATGGAAACGAATTCTAAATTTGCTCTTATTCTTTGCATTCTGCCAATCGCTTCTATTATTTTAATGCACACTACTGTATATCTTTGTGTTATCTATTCAGTAAATGATAATTTTAAATTATCTTTAGTTATAGGAAACTTGCTTCTATTGTTTTCTAATATTATTGTTTTCTATATAAACGAACTAACAATAAAAGTTAATCATAAATACACACAAATACTTTTAGATAAGCAGCAAGAAAAGGATACGATAGATTACTATAAGCTGTTAAGCGAACAGAATGAAAATTCAAAAGTGTTGATTCACGACATAACTAAACACTTAAATACAATTAAACAATTATCAGAAAATAAAGATTCAAATATAACTCAATATATATCTGAAATTGTTGATGATTTTAATATTATGAATCCTATTGACTACTGTAATAACCCTACAGTCAATTTAATTACTCATAGGTATTATGAGATATGCAAGAAAAATAACATCAACTTTACAATCAGTATAAAAAACGCAAATATTGATTTTATTAAAGAACATGATATAACTGCCTTACTTGACAACCTTTTAGAAAATGCAGTTGAGTCAGCGTTAATGACAAATGAAAAATTTATTGATTTTTCTATTAGTACAAGAAATTCCAATTTTGTAATCATTAAAATTTCAAATTCTTGCAATAAAAAACCTAAATACATTGATGGAACTCTCGTATCTTCTAAAAGCACATCCGGTATGCACGGAATTGGCACTAGAAGTATTAAACGAGTAGTTGAAAAATACAATGGAAATTTAGAAATGAAATTTGATAATGATACAAAAACCTTTACCTCCGTAATCGGAATAAATTCTAATTTACCCTCTAACAACCAGTCATAGCATTTTTATTTTAAACAACAAACTGCTCTTACCACCTTTTTCACGGTAGCGTTGGGTGGTTGTTAGCAGTCCTGTTTTCTTTAGGTCTTTAATAGCCCTACGCACTGTGGCAGGCGACAGCTTTATGTCGCCTGCTATTTTGTTTACTGAAGGCCAGCATTCGCCGTTTTTATTAGCTCGGTCGTGGAGGTAGGTATAGACTGCTACAGCTCTGTGTGGCAAATCCATTTGATATAAAAATAATAATCTACTCATTGTAATTTTCCTCCTGCGTAGGTCTTGTTGTTCTAATCGGCACTTTTTGCTGTTTCGTATTTGTGTTCTCTGCCTGTTTTTCCTGTGGTTCTGCTCCTTCTTCGTTTGGTGAGGTCTTGAGATTTGCGTTTTCTTGATTTGCTTCGCCATTAGCTTTTTCAAACTCCGCATCGACAACAGGATGTTCAAATAACTGTGGACTGTAAGTTTGAATTATGTTGTTAAGCAGTTTGGAACGGTTAGCATAGTGGACTTCACGGTTGCCGTTTTCCGCTACTTCATACTTTTCTTCAAATTCGATGCCCCATTTAAAGAAAAGCTTTAGCTTTACTTTCATAGGATAAAAGCCTGTTTTCATAACAACAAATGTGCCTTTTGGAAGTGACTTCAGCTCATCGGGAGTCATCAATGGCCTTTCTATCATCTGCAATGATTGGGACGGATCATTTTTGCTTCTGCTTACAGAGCCTGACATAACAGTTCTTGAACCGAGTGCTTTTGATAGGACTTCCGCACTTGTGCTGTTTGGAGCAAAGCCGCCGAAAATAGTCAGCTGTGTGTTATCTATGATAACATCAGCACCCTCTTTGCCGTAATTTTTCTCAAGTTGTGCGAAGGATTGAATTATTGGCACTATCTGTAACCGCCTTGAACGAGAGGCAGAGAACATCATCTCTGCCGAATCAATCTTCGGCAAGGTTCCGAACTCATCGCAGAAGAACACACAACGGTTTTTCAGTACACCGCCGTTTTCATCTGCAACTGACAGTATTTCACGGTAGAGCTGTTGGATAATCAGCGAAACCATAAAGAAAGTGTTGAGGTTTTCTTCGGGCATTACAATGAATATTGCACACTTTTCATTACAGAATTTTTCAGCGTCAATCTCCGTATCAAAACACAAAAGCTGTTCAAGCTCGGAGTCAAGAAATGCATTCAGCCTTGAAAGTGCCGTACTCATAACGCTTGACATACTCTGTTCATTCTGTCATTCCTCGGTGGCACTTCAAAGTGTTTGTGCTCTTTTTCTATGGGCGGTGAGGTTATAATTTGACCACCGCTACCGTTCAAAAGCATTTCCACCGCTTCTGCATAGTCCTTGTTGTAAAATCTGCGGACAAAATCAACCGCATCACCGCCTTTCTGTTAGTACTGATGATACCAGAGATGACCTCTGATTGTGACCTTTTGCGAACCGTCAAGCCATTCGTATTCAGAACCTGATTTCTTAACTTTCTCGCCCTGACCGATTAAAAAATTAGCAAGGTCTGTTCGCCTTGCCTGTTCTCGCTGTTCTTTTGTAAAATGAATGTAAGTTGATATTTTAATCACTTCCTTGAGTATAATATATTTTTTCTTTCTGCTGTAATATCTTATATTGGGTAGTTCTTCTCTTATCATCATGACAGGAGGCCCCTGTCAGTGATTTGGTGCAGTTATTCCTTGGCGGAAAATTTTTATTGACATTCAAATAACTATTGATTATAATAATATTAGGATATATTTATCCTATTTGCACATAATAATTCTGGAGGTGTTTTTATGAATGTAAACACAAAATCTCTTGTTTCAATCACAGAAGCAAATCAAAATTTTTCTAAGGTTGCAAGATTAGTTGATGAAAATGGTTCGGCAGTTATTCTGAAAAATAATGTTCCTCGTTACCTTATTGTTGAATTCAGTCAGGCAGAAAACGAACAGATTGCTGTTGATGAAGATGTTATGGATATTTCAAAAAGGCTGATTGCAAAAAATAAAAAAACCTATGAGGTTCTTGCAAAATGATAGTTTTATCTAAACCACAAATTCTTATGATGCACAAATCCTTGATTGAGGAAACAGGCGGACTTGACGGTATCAGAGATGAGAACTTGCTTGATTCTGCGATAAATGCACCTTTTCAAAAATTTGACTGCCAAGATTTATTTCCAACTGTACAACAAAAAGCTGCACGGCTTGGGTATGGAATCATAAAAAATCACGCTTTTGTTGACGGGAATAAACGCATTGGCACGCACACTATGCTTGTTTTTCTTGCACTCAACGGAATTGAACTTGACTACACACAAGAAGAACTTTACACAACAATACTGAATATAGCTGATGGCAAACTTGAACTTGCCGATTTAACGAAATGGATAATTAAACATCAGGTTTAGTGCAATCCCAAACCTTGTTTTTTATCATCTATCTTCTGCTGTAATATCTTATAGTGGGTAGTTCTTCTCTTATCACTGTGACAGGAGGCACCTATCAACCTTTGGGTGCAGTTTCCCCTTGGCGGTGTGATGATTTTTTGATAGACAATTTCCTATATATATGGTAAGATAATTATAAATAATCGATCAAAAATTATAAATTTCAGGAGGTTAATCCTATGACAAAGGAAGAATTATTTGAGCCAATAACGAAGAAATATAATGAACTAAAACTTGCATTACAAGGAACAGATATAGATAAAATAAGAGAACTTACTTTAGAAGTTCATGCTATGGTGCATCCTGCTGAAATTTCTGGAAGAACTGAAAAAACTATTGCAGATTATGTTTTGGATTATATGTTAAGAGGCAATCAAAATGAATTAGTGCCCAGAGAGGATTATGATGTGGATTTACATTACGCAGGCACTAGAACCGTTCCTTTGTGTTGGCAATTTTGGCATACATATCGAATTGAAGATTTAGTAAGCAATATTTTAATGGCAAATCAAAATCAAATATTCAATGAAGAATGGCAAAGAAAAATTGGTTCACCTATTACAGATACAGGCAATGCTTTGGAACTTGATGAAGCAATAGCGTTTGGAAAAGAGATAAACGTTGAAGCTCTTCATGAATATATGCTCGCAGTTGGTAAAAACACACGTAATATATTAGGAAATCTAACATTAGTACAGATAAATTCAATGGTACCGGAAGATGGGTAATGAGAATATTAGAAGAAGGTGGAGTAACAACAGATTTTCGCTCGGTATGGTTATTAGTATTTTGGGGAAGGTTAACAATGGGAGGTATGATTTTAACTCCAATGACTGACCATCATATGATGCATTTACCTCCATGTTTAAACAATTTACCGATATTAGATTGATTTAAAGAAAATCCCTTTTGCCAACTTTATTCATTAAATCTGTGATTACATTTTTAAACCCTGAGCTTGTTTCTTATCATTTATCTTCTGCTGAAGCTTTTTATCCGTTCTTTGCACTTTCTGCTTTTCTTCAAAACGGAGCTGATTTTGAATTATGTTGCAGAGGTAGCGCAGGAGATAAAGGGAAGAAACTGCAACGCTGTTGCGGTTAGTTTTAATTGAATAATGAGGATACAGAACACCTCTGTCTGAATCAAAGACTGATTCGGCAGAGGTGTTTTCTTCATATTCAAAGGGATTTGAAACAGATTCTTCGTCTGTATTCTCGCTTTCTTCCGCTTCATCTTCGTTAGGAATTAATTTCAATGCTTCCTTAATTACAGCGTTCTTGATTGACTTAAATTCCTTGTTTTGGGCAAGAGGAATCCTGTCAGGCATTTCATCTGTGTAGGTGCGGATTGTATTTTCCTTTTGCTCGTACCAGAGGTCATACAGCTTTTTAATTCTATTGTCGTTGGCAAGCTCATCAACAATGGAATCAACGATTGCTTTTACATCGGGTTTCAGATAACCGTAAACCTTTTTACCTTTCGTTTTTGAAAGCCTGTCGGCAAGCTCTAACAGCTTATGCTGAATTGACGCGCTGATATATATTTCAGAGTTAATCTTTGAAACCAAATCCTCTACTATGTCACGAGCCTCAGCACGGAGCCTATCTCTATGTTCGGTTTGCTTTTCATAGATGCACAATAAATCTTGCTGAAAAATATCTTTTGCAAATGACGAGCGCAGATTTTCAACTCCATTTTGCGTGAGATAGCCTTCGTTCTCAACAGTTGAATATGCAATCAGATGCACATGAGGGTGGTGCGATTCATTATGAAATGCAGCATACCAACGAAGATTCTCCATTGGTATTTTCAGATTTTTAGCAAGTGCTTCGGTCTGTGTACGGAGCATATCTCTCCACCGAGCTCCGGTATTAAAGCCGAGCCGTTCCGCATCCTCTCTGCGAATAGAAATTATCGCAGTCCAGATATTTCCCTTGTGCCTGTCGAGTTCTTCCGTTACTTTACTCAGCTGAACCTGAACACCGTCATCGGTAAACAGTCCGTGCGAGCCGAATCTCTGGGCACGAGGACGGGTTGCAATATAATCAGCATATGCTTTTCTGCCCGAGATTTCATAAGCGTAATCTTCCATAACTCTTGAGATAAAATCAGATGCTGAGCCTTGATTTTGCTTTTCAGCCTGTGCTGGGTCTTTCCAAGCAATATTGCCATCAAGATTTTTCAGCAGATGATGACGAGCTGTTTTGAACTCGTCACCTATCAAACCCAATCTCAAAAGCCAAGTTCTGAAAGTGTACTTTTCATTATCCGATACAGTTTTAGCGTATCTTGCAGACTTCTGAATTAAAGCCTGATGACTGATTGCAAGGCACAGTTGAATCGCACTTTTGACTTCGCCTGCGTGTAAGGTTGAATTGAACAGACGAAATTCAATCGTACCCTTGTAGAACACGCTGTGAAGATTCAGTGCGTGGTAGCGAGTATCATCATAATGTCGGTAACTGTAGTCCTCTCCGTCATACCACATTGATTTTATCTGCTCCATTGACATAGGCGGACGGTTATTGATTTCATCAAGAAAGCGTGTGTCCATCTTTTGACAGTAATGTTCTCTTGATACATTCACTTTTAATGCCTTGTAGAGCAAATCCTCTTTCGCCGCCATAATGTTTACGATATTGCGAAGTGTTTTCGGGGTATGCTGAGCCGCATTAATATGGCAATGCAAACCACAGCTTGAGTTGACTCTCGCTCCTGCGCCACGAAGCTTTCTGACAAGCTCCTGTATAGTTTCTATATCGTCATAGTTGCAAATCGGAGTGACAAATTCAACCGAGTACAGAGAGCTTGCATTCTGTCCCGAACGGTTTTCACATCTAACGCTTGCGTCACGCATAATCTTCCACATCCTGCCGTCATTGTCACGGACAGAATAAGCGTCATAACAGCCGCCGACATGAGTTGCATCTGTATGAAAATAACCGGCAATCACTTTCGCCGCAGTACTGCGAGTGATGCCGGTCATTTCAATTTCTATTCCGAAATTCTGATTTTTCAAGTTACCACCTCGGTATTTTCTTCCTGTGGCTTTGGCTTTTTAGGCTTGGGTGTTTTTACCTGTGAATCTTTCATATCAATGAACTCCCTGACATTTGCAGGGACATATTTTGCGTACAGAGCGTCCACAGATTTTTCAAGTTCTTCCTTGAAATCCAAATCACGCTGTGACATATACAACTTGATTGCAGACAACTTTTCATCGTCATACATAATGCTGATACTTGATTTTTTCAATTTAATCACTCCTCACTTTTTGTTTTTATCAATATATTTGATGTTTGGAATCTTCAGCCACTTAGTCCAACCTCGACCGTTAAGCTCTGTTTTGACAACTCCGTAGGCTGTGCCTTGTGCTTCAATGACTTCACCGTTGCCGATATACACTCCGATGTGTCCGTCCATCCAGACTGCAAGTCCGGGTGTATCGGGCATATTTGAAATCGGTCCGCTTTCTGTGACACTGCTCCAAATGGAATTTGCTCCGCAATCCGTAAAGCCGTTTGAGCCTGCGACAATTTCTCCGCTGTCAGAGTTGTACCAAGCATATGATTTTATCAAGCCTATGCAACCGCATACTCTCTTGCCGAGCCACTTTTCACCAACCTGTCGCATTTCACCACCTGCCTCGTTATTTCCGGGAAGCAACGACGCCTGTTGGTCGAGATACTGCTTTGTACAGACTTGACCGTAACCGCCGTAAACATAGCCCCAGCCGTTTTTGTATGCGTTCTCGCACCACTTGACAAGGTCGAGATTGTTCTTCGTGGTCTTGTCAGTAAAGCCTGCGGTGCTGATTTCTGCACCCTTGATTGACTGCATCATCTTTTGAAACTCGTCATACTTAATCTCCGTTCCGAATTTCTGATTGACTGCATTTACCAAATCCCCATCAGACTGATTCTTCTTGAAACAGGAAACAAAGTTTTTGACAAAATCATTTTCCTTGGATTTATCGGACAGGGAAAACAGATAGATAACCTCTGCTTGCATGTTATAGTCGGACAGTTTCTTGCTTTTGAGTTGATTTTCAACCTCTGTCATAGTGTTGTTGATAAGCTGTAAATTTTCCATCTGCTCTGCTGAAATGTTTTCTTGTATAGCCTGATTGAGTTTGTCGGTATCGATATTCATACTGCCGTTGAAAACTGACACAACAGCAATAATCGGCATAACCACAATTATGATTATGCCGATTATTATACCGCCTATTGTTTTTATTACCTTTTTATCTGTGAGCAGAGCAACTGCTATTTTCTTTAGTGCTGCACCTATGGTAGCACTCATTAAGACTCACCCACTTTCTAAAAATAAAAATTCTCAATTTAAAAAAAATTAAATTTTGCCTTGACAAACGCAAATTCATATGCTAATATTAGGTCGTTGAAGTCGTTATAGTCGTTTTAGTCGTTGCTGATGTTTCGAACATTTAGATTATTTCTACTATTCACTTTAGCAAAAATTTCAAAAAGGAGGTTCCATCTTATGGAGCAACACAGAGGCATAGCGCTAAAACTAGTAAACTCAAAATCAGGAATATCAAACAAAGAAATTATCAATTCGCATTACAGGATTGCACAAGAAAAAGGTAGCGTTTGGTTCTCCACAGCGATCCCAGTTAGCAATAAGCGCCAGATTGACAAAGTACTTTTCGTGGTAAATGGAGAAAACGGAGAAATTTATATCACCGCTGATATTTTAGAAACAAACATTAAAAACGAACCCTTTGTTCTAGATGATTGTGAAGATCTAATTCCTAAAACTTACCAAGAAGAAAAAAAGAGAACATGGTTACATATAACAAATATGAGAAAAGTGGGTAACGAATATACCGATAACGCTATTGTTTATTACTCAGATGGCTCAGAAAAAAATGTGCGTACCCTTATGCATCAGCCACGTATCAATAGAGCATATTACACATGGAAAAATGAGAATGTTCAGTGCAATTTAATATAGTATTTCTAAATAAAACCATAGTTAAAATTTAACTTTTATTACTCAAAAAAACTTCCTTCTAGATTAGATTATAACCAACATAATTACCTAGTAGGAAGTTTTTATTTGCAGTAAAAATTTTTTGTGAATTACTATCTGCCGCCTGCACTGCTGAAAATCTCTGCTTTGTATTCGGGAGCCTGAACAAGAAGCAAATAGCGTTCATTACCGCACCTATACAGACAAGTTCCACGCTCACCGAATTTGATTAAGGCATACTCGTTTGGCTCAACCATTAGGGAATCTTCAAAATCCTTAGGGTTAATATTTCCGGGGAAGAATAAGAAGTGATGAGTAGGAATTGAGAACAGGGGTTTTGTGTATTCCTTAACGCTTGAATCCAGTCCGAACTGCTGTGCAATTCTAGGAACTTCGTTTGATGCAAGCATTATTCCAAGTCCTAAAAGCATATTGCCGGGGAAGGTTAGCAACCCGAGGAACAGCAGAGTTGTCTGCATAAATGCCGTAAGGCACAGTGCCGCTATCTGTTTCATCCACTGATTAAAGCCGTCCTGATAACCTCTCGGAACGCTGAACATATACAGTGCACCTACTGCCATCTGAATAAGCAAGATTCCGCCTCGCTTGATGTTCGCAAAAAATATTTTTATTACGCAGTAGGCAAAGGCTATCATACATAAAAGATTCAGCAAGCCGAATGTTGTCTGTGTTGCGACTGCAAAACTGCCCTCTAAAACGCTTGTGCTTTGTCCGGCTAAATCAACGCTTTGCTGTCCTGCCATTAAGGACGACAAATCCTTTGAGAATGTGTTTTGCAGACTTATGCAGAATTTGTACAGCTCCACAGGTACAATGCCGAACAGCGAACAGGCAAAGAAACCTTTTAATACATTAATTGCAGTTGTTTTGATATTCGCTCTGCCGTTCTGATATTCAATAGCCACATCAAACACGGCAACGACCGTGCCTGCTACAAACAATGCCCATCCAAACAGCGTAAACAGATTTATTGTCGCCTGCACCCATTCAAGGTCGAACACATCTGCTCCCATATTTCCCATCATCGTGAAGAAGTCGGCAACAGCGTTGTAAATCGTTTCATAAAGCCACTGAATCATTGTGTTCCATATAGCATTTGAGATTTGCTCACCGAGGTAATCAAACACACCACCTATGGCACTGCCGATTCCGCCGATGAAATCGCCTAACCAATCAAAAATATAAATCACCCCTTTGAAAATGGAAAGTTGAAAATTAAGCTGTGCGGCTTCGCCGCAATTTTAAATAAATTCGGGCAACAAGGCTTTTTATCATTTCAAACCATCTGCTCGTCCGAAATTTTCCATTTTACATTTTCCATTTTCAATTTCATAGTATTGTCCAGATGTATAGCGGTGCAGTCAAAGAGAACACAAGACAGCCAAAAAGTATTGCAGGAGCGGTGAATTCAAACTGACCGTGTTTGCGGTAATCGAGATAAGCAGTAGCAAGTTTAACAAAGAAAAGTATGGCAAGAATCATATCTACCGCAGGAAAGACAACATTGTTTACAACATTTTTAATCTGTGTTTGAGCCGATGTCCATGTGCTTTCGATTGCTGATGATACATCTCCTGCGGCAAAGACTGTTACTGCCGATATTCCGAGCATTAACAGTATTACTGATATTCCTGCCAACCACTTCAATAACTTAATTTTTCTTGATTTTATCATTTTTTACCTCCGATTTTCTTAAATCATTCTCCGATATATATCTGACTTCGATGTTCAGTTTTTCTGCAAAGCGAATTTCTGTTTTCATACTCTCAGTTATTTCATCTCCGAAAACCCAGACCGCATTGCAAACCCAAAGCATAGAAAGTCCTGCGTTCATACCGATGTTCCTTTCTTTATCATTTCTGTCATCTAAAATCAGCACATAAAAATGCGGTATGAACGGAGCCATACCGCACTCTAACGCATAACGGGCATATCGTTTTGCGTTTTCAATGTTTACAGATACATTACCGCCCAAAGGCGAACAGATATACACCCTGTGCATTATTCATCGTCCTCATCTTTCCTTTTAAATTTTATGATAAGAAATGCAATCAAACCGCCGACAGCAACAGAACCCAAGCCGATGTAAAAACCGAGATTTGAATTGTCTCCTGTCTGTGGTTTTTCGGGTTCAGGCTGCGGATGAACTGTTACAGTCTGATCCTTGTCATCAATATCAGCGTGAACAGCAATTTCCGTTTCATCACGGTAGAGAGTTTCAAAAGCAACGATTTCTGTATCTTTGGTAATTATAGAACCATCAAAAGTGAATGATACTGTTACTTCGCCGTCTGCTGTTTCGGGTGTGAATGTTACTTCGGAACAAACTTCTTTGCCGTCAACAAGGAATTGCTTACCCGTGGATTTATCCATAAGGACGCCTTTGATTGTGTATTCTTTTCCTGCTGTGAGATGTTTGTAGGAAACAACATCGTCAATGGTAATATCACCGTTAACTGTGAATTCCTTTTTGCCGTCAATAGTTGCAGTTGTTCCGAGTTCAGGTATTTTATCGTTCTCAACTGTGATTTCAATAACTTCTTCATCTTCTGAAACTGTCGCCTGATAGTTTTCTTCATTAGGCAGATAACCCTCGGCAGGCTTTAACTCACGGACAATGTATTCGCCATAAGGAACATCGGTAAATTCAAAAATACCGCCCTCGTTTGATTCAGCGGTGAGAATTGCAGTTTTTTCTGACAATTCTTTTTCCTCTGCTTTAAACATTCCAAATAATGCGCCTGCGATATTTTCGCCTGTTTCACGGTCTATCTTCAAGCCTTTGATTGTGCCATAGATGATTTCATTTTCAATCGGCCCACCGTCATTTACAGTAATATGAACAGTCGCTGTATTCTGTCCTGCGGATTTAAACGCAACAGGATATTTTTTATCGGAGAGGATATAGTGGTTATCTGTGCTAATTTCCTTGACATAGTAACTTCCAATTGGAAGGTCGGTTGTAAAAGTCGCCTTGCCTTTTTCATCACAAGTGATTATTTCAATAAGTCCGTCCTTTGGAATGACTGTGCCGTTTGAAGCCTTTAAATCTTCGTCAGCGTAAAGTCCGAATGAAACATTGAAGATTTCATTATTATTACCAATGTTGAATTTTTCGTCCTGTTCAAGAATTTTTGTAAGGTCAATTACAACTTTCTGCCTGTCGTTTGTAAATGACGTTAAGGTGTTAGTTACCTTTTCATTCTGTCCTGAGTAGGTGAGTTCGATATGATTTACAGTCTTGTTCAGAACAAATCCGTAAGGAGCTGTTTTTTCTACAACTCGGTATTTGCCGAGGTAAAGCTGTTTGCTTATAGCTGTGCCTTTTGTGTTTGTTTCCAGTGTTACGACAAGCTCGTCTTTATTTGCTCTTACTGTTCCGTCAGGTGTTGTAATGTCCTCATCTGCATAAATTTCAAACACTGCACCCGACAAACCGCTTACAGAATATTCAGACTGATAGATGGTCGGAAGTACGACATTATTTCCGTTTTCATCAGTATATCCACCGCCGATTGCCGTTACGTTCGAGAAAATCTCACCTGTCTTTTCAACGGTAATTGTACCTTTCTGAGGTGTGTTTTTCTTCTCTGTTTTTACGATTGTAACGCCGTTTTCTTCACTTGTGTTTTTTGCCGTAATGTCAAAATATACAGGTGTGCTGTCGAGAAGATATCCGTAAGGAGCCTGCACCTCAACGACTGAATAGCCTTTGCCGTAGGGCAGAGTTTCAGGTGTGATGAGATAACCATCGCTGTTCGTGTAGAATGTGTCAATCTCTGTAACATTCGGATAGGTGTATTTCATTGTTACCTTGTTTCCGTTGGAATCATAAATCTGAAACCCTGCGCCTGCATACGGGATCTGCTTTCCGGTTTCGCTGTCAACCTTTACTATCTTTACATAGCTTTCAAGACTTGCGTTATTGATGAGGTACTTGTAAGTCTTATTATTTTCAGAAATAAACACATCAAAATCAGCAATGAACTCCGTACCGTTCCAGCCTTTTGTTTGGTGAACTGTGTATATGCCATATGGCAAATCCTTTGTTTCTGCAAAGCCGTATTCATCGCAAGTTAAAATATCACGCTCTGTTTCTTTTGCCTTGCTGTAGCCTCCTGCCGATTTCAGATACACCTGAAATTCAGCACCTTTTTCGGGAGTTTCAATTTTTGTACTGCCGTCATCGGTGTGCTTTATGATTGCAATTTTTCCTTTCAGTATATCTTCGGTTACTCCAATTGAAACGCTGTTGTTTTCAAGTGTATATTTTTTCGCCTCTGCACCGATATGATATTCGGTTTCGTCAAGCAGATAACCTTCGCTTGGTTCAATTTCTTTCAAAGTCCAGTTATCTCCGCACACATAGTATGAAGTTGTAAAACTGCCGTTTTTATCGGTGGTGTACTTGTCAACCAACTTGCCGTTATTGTAGATTCCGTAAACTGCTCCTGCAAGTGTTGCATCACCCTGTGCAGACTTTGTTTCAGCGTCTGTTTTTGTAACAGTAAGATTCCACTTTTTAAGAACATTACTGAAAGATACAGTTGCCGTTTTTCCACTTTCAACATTTACGGTCTTTGATTTTTGTTCGGCATACTCTGTCGAAGTATGCTCGGTAACCGTGTATTTTCCGGGGACAAGGTCGGTTAATTCAAATTCACCTTTTGAGTTTGTCTTAACTGTCTTACTGTAACCATCGCCTTTGACGGTAAACTCAATATTTGCAACATTGCCATCCTCGGAGGTTTTAACAAGTTTGAGATTGCCCGAGCTTGTCTTGACCTTGAAATATGCTCTTATCGGGTCTGCGTCGTTTTCAACACCTGTTATGACATCCTGCAAGCTTGCGTCACCATATGGCACAAGAACAGTTTTGCCGACATCAGGCATTGACTTTGCAGAGTTGAATGTTACTGCATCGTTGACGGTCGAAGTTGAAGTCAAGGTCAGCCTGTTTCCTGATACAGATACACTCATACCGCCTGTTGTCTTGAAGCTGAAATCCGAAAGAATACTATTGCTGTCAGTAAGAGTTAAAGTGTACTTTCCGTCAGAGTATTTCATCTCATAGGTTTCAGCCTTCGAAGCGATTGCACTTGCGAAGCTCGGAACAGTTGAGTAATTTGCAAGACTTTTTGAGATTGCATTGTAAACTGACTTAACTCCGGGGTTTGCGCCGCCTGCACAAATGCCGTCAATGAACTTTGTATTTGTACACTTGTAACCGTCGGCAGTATTTCTGCATCCTGAAACAAATTCCCATACAATCAGCTGTGTTGCCACCCATTTCTGATCCTCTGTTCCGCTTAAGCTTTTTCCTGAACCGGGTTTGCCGTAGAGCAGAGCAAGGTTAATTGCTTTCTGCTTTGCCGAGCCTAAATTTTTCCAAACGGTTGAGGCACTTTCTGTCAGCGTATTGCCCGAGTAGAGCGTGTGACCGGGTTCAATACAGTAGGCTTCTTTGCCGTCTGCAAAAATCTTGCACAACTCTTCGCCCACTGTACCTACAGTATAACCGTCGTTGACTGTTGTCTGCTGAAATTTGATTATGTTTCCTGCGCTGTCATAACAGTAATCAAAGGTGATTGTCACCTTATCACCGCTTGCCGCACTGACGGGGAGAGTGAACATTGTTCCGAATATTACTGACACCGCAAGTAAAAATGCCGTTATTCTTGTGAATTTCTTATTTCTGATTAACTTAGTCATTTTAAAATCCTTTCATAAAAAATATGGGGCAAGATTTTACACTTGCCCCGATTGATGTCTTATTTTGTTTTAAATACAATCATAATTTCATCGCCTGCCCTTCATTGAAATCCTCATCTATATCATCAGACTGCTCACTGCCGTCTGTGATATTTACATACTCGCCGATGATATTCAGCGCTTCACAGTAGTTTTCTGCACCCCTTATTCGAGCACACATCATTTCTGCTTCGTCAGCCATACCGTTTTGCTTGAGCGTGTGGCTTGCAACGCCCATAAGATTGAATATGTTGGAATCACAGCCTATTAATGCACAGTCGGGTTTGAGCTTTTCTTCTTTGTTCTGCTCAGGTTCAAAACCGCCGAGCCTGTTATCCACATAATCCGACAGCCACATTCCTGCAAAAGCTGTGTATGACTGCAACCGCCACATTGCAAGCTTGCCTATGTCAAGGTGGACATCTTCAAAGAGATAAAGAATACAGGTTACGCCGTCACTCTTGAACACAGAAACATTCTCAAACTTTGTGTCGTCAAGAAGTATTCCCTTATCCGTGAGCATTTTATTGATTCCGTCCACCCATTCCTGTGTTTCACCGCCGCATCCCTGCAAGATGAGTCCTTCCTTGCCGTTCATACGGCGGAGATCCGAGAGTGTAATATTATTGATTTTCATTGTCATTTTCCTTTCATAAAAATAAGCACCCACAATGAAGTGAGCGCTTTGCTTAATCGTCTGTTCAACAATAGACTACATATATTTTGTTGTTTTCTGTGATTACATTGAATGATAAGTCTCTCGGAGCTATGCCACTGCTTTGGAAGTAGTAGGCTACATACTCAACATCACTTTTAAGGTTTGAAGTCAGTTCTGAAGTGCTGTCATAGTATGATGTGTTTGTGGGCGAGAACCAGCTTGCGTTGCCTGTGTTCAGTGAGGAATCGGATTTCATTCCAAGCTGCTGACCGTAGGCTATGCAGGCACTCACCGCATACTGAACATCAACCGTTTTTGCTTTGGTAGGCGGTTGCGTAGGCTTTTGCGCAGGTTTCTGTGTTGGCTTTTCCGTAGGCTTCTGCACAGGCTTTTGCGTTGGCTTTTCAGCAGGCTTTTGAGTAGAATTTTCAGTTTCTTTTTTAGCAGTCGATTCCGATTTTTGCTTATTGCTATTTACTGTATTCCTTCTGTTGTTCTGAACTTCTGTTTGTGTTTTTTGAATCGGATTCGTTGCCGAAACAACCGCCGAATGTTGCCCACTGTCGGCTTTTTCTTCTGTTTTGGTATTCTGTCCCGAAGGCTCTGTTTCTTTTGAAACTGTGGCTTTTTAGGGAATTGTTATTTCAGTTGTTGCCGTTGCAGAAGTTTCCGTAGATTCAGAAACATCCGCAGCCTTTGAAACTACGGATGTCTGAATATCGTTATTTAATTTTTCTTCTGCTGTACAAGCCGTAAATGTTCCTGCTGCTAAAATCAATGTCAGCATTATTGCGATTTTCTTTTTCATACTATCGCCGTCCTTTCAGCAACAAGTATATCCAAAGATTTTGAAATGTCCAGAGATTTTTGAATAACAAACTAGAAGTTGTTGATTTATTTGTGAATAGAAAATATCAAACTTATCACTCTACAATATCTGAATAGTCTCCTTCAAAACAGATAGCAGTGTATTCATCATCTCAACACCTGGAATATGTCCTGTATTGGCAATAACTTTATATTTTAAATTTGTATTATTACTAATAGACGCCATTTCTTTTACTGTTCGTGTTGACGCTACTATATCTGTATCTCCTTGTAAAATAATGTAAGGAATTTCAACTTTTTTCAGTTGCTCTGTAAGATTTAGTCTTAGTATCTCTTTCCATAACGATGTATTCTTCATGTAACCATTAATCATAGTAGCCTTAAAGTCCTTCATCTTGTAATCCGGACTTGTTATTAGTCCTTTAACAATCGGCATCATAGGTGCTTTTGCACCTATCTTATTTTGGTAGGCATCTGTATACTTTCGAAGCGAATCTGATATTAACTTTAAATCTTTACCCGAAAAATTCTCTACTGTTACATTGTTGATTCTTTCCAACTTCTTTTTTGGAATACCACTTTGACATAACGCATTCTTCACTTCATCGCAAATGAACACATTTTTTACTATCTGTCCACAAGCTATAACAGCATCAACAGCATGGGGATTTCTTTCTAGGAGTTTAGTGCTCAAAATAGAGCCCCACGATGTTGAGAATATCATCATTTTATTATTCGGAAATTTCTTTTTTATATGCTCTACCAATTCTTCCGTCATCTGCACAAACGAATCTATGGAAAAAGCATCATCGATAACATAATTGTTAATTCCACAACCAAGTTGATCCCAATAAACCACAATAAAATTGTCCGTAAACTCAGGAAACAATCCTCTACATCCAACAGACATTGGAATCGGTGTTCCCGGTCCTCCATGCAAGGTAATTATTATTGGAGAATCTTTTTTTCTCCCTTCTATCAACACCTTCTGTTCATATCCGCCTAAAGAAAATGAACACAATTCTGATATTTCATTGTTTGATATTACGTCTTTTCTTTTCACAATATTGACCTCTACTCGTTAAAAAACTGAAATTTACACCTCTACAAATTCCGATTCATCATACAGATATTATACCTTACTCCAAAGCAACGGTCAACTTATTCTCTGTTTTTCAGCCAACAGCAGAGAAAGGTGAATAAGTGCATCTCTCTGTTCTTCCTCGGACAGGCTGTCAATGAAATCTTCAAGTGTGAAATTTTCCTCAAAATCTTCTTCAAGGCATTTGCAGTTGTCGCAGATTTTCTCTTTCCTGACAACTACCGAGCTGTCATCAAGCTCCGTAAACGACAGCACGTCGTTGTATCTGAATCCGATTCGTTGACGGATTTCAAAAGGGATTGTAATTCTTCCTTTTTTACCGAGGACTCTGTATATTTTTAGCATTGCTCGTCCTCGCTTTCTGCAAGCTCTGCTCTGCACTCATCGCAGATACAGTCGCAACAACATTCTTCGCAATCATCATCGCACCTCTCAATCAGAATTGCTCCGTCCATAGCTGAAATCTGCACAGCACAGTCGGATGTGATTCCTGATACAATAAGTGCGTCAAGGGGTATGCTTACATAAATTCTATTTTCCATTGTTAATAATACACTCCTTCAAAATTTGTTCTAAATCAATTTGTTGTTCGGTTGTCAAGTCAAGCAGACTTAACTGCAACGGCTTGTTTCTCTGCCGTTCATACATATCGTAATTGCCGATAAGCAATTCGGGGAATTGTTCGCCTGCGTTTATTCGCTGTTTCATATTGTGTAACCTTGTGAAATCAAAGAATGAATATCCATCATATAAATTACGGATTTCCTCACAATCGTTATATGAAACAAGCCATTTGCCTTTTGAATTTGCAAGTGTGTTTTTCAGCCTCAAATGGTCATCCCAAGTAAATCCGCATTGATAAACATACTCGCTTGAAAAATACGGCGGATCGCAGTAGAAAAAGGCATTTTCTCGGTCATAATGCTTGATTAAAACCTCGAAATCCTGATTTTCAATCACCGTATTTTCAAGTCTTTTGCCGACTTGCTCAATCAGTTGAAACAGGCTCACTACTGAAAATGGCTGACAGGCAAATGATTTTCCGCCACTTGAATAACTGTATCGTAAGAGTTTCAGAAACATTACTGCTCTGCGCAAGTCATAGTCTTGTTTCATTTTTATATACAATTTAATGATTTCATCAGCTTTCAAATCAGGAAGTATAATCTTTGTCAGTTCTAATTCTTCATCAAGGTACTTATCGTCAAACTTCTCCTGCCTGAAAAAATCCCTGATTGCATTAAAATCATTCCTTGAATTAAGCGGATAAAATCCGAGCTCTTTTATGAATGCCATTGGTCTGTCACGCATACAGCGAAAGAGGTTTACAAGATTATGATTGAAATCGTTGTAAACCTCGAATTTATCAGGCTTTTTCTTACCTAAAAGTACGGCTCCCGAACCTCCGAACGGTTCAATATATCTTTCGTAATTTAGAGGAAACAGGGCATACAAAATATGAAGGATGGAAGTTTTATTTCCCATCCAACTCACAGGGGTTTTAATAAATCCCACCTCCAAATCAAGCCTTTATGAATTTATCAATCGCCCCTGAAACGACAAAAAGCCGTTGATTAAGTATTTAACTCAACCAACGGCTTATATATATTGAAACCAATATCAGTCGTTCGGAACGATTGATATTAGTTGTTGTTATTTAATTTTTATCGTTTACCTTTTTGATAATCTTCCCGATTTCAGAGATTACATTCACTGTCACCGCATTTCCAGACATCTTGTATAGCCTGCTGTCGGATAGTCCTGTCGCTTTTGCCTTGTTGAACTGCTCGTCCGTAAAGCCTTGTAATCTCCAGCACTCTCTCGGAGTAAGCTTTCTGATTCTGCCGATATGAATTTCGCCGTTTGGCTCAACAAAAGCAACTGCGAATTTTTCATCATCTGCAATATTCGTGCTTTCTACGAAAACACCCGAATGTTCAGCCTTTCGGTTACTGATTCCTGAATCCTGCCTTGCGGTTATGCACCTTGCAATTTCTGTCAGCTTCGGATCGGGGTTCAGGTCGATGAAATGGACACGAGTGTCCATTTCATTAGATTCATTTCGCCCGACCGGTTTGACACTTTGTGTCAACGGTCGATGGCTAATTCTATCATTTTCCCTTTCAGGTAAAAGATAGAATACAGCCTGCGTTGCAGAAGTTGTCAGAGTATGCGCTATCTGACTTCCTACTCTGCCACGCCTTGAATCTTGTCCCGAAAAAGCAGTATCTATGCTGTCACCGGGATATGCGATCTGATAACCGTCTTTGGTCTTAGCTTTTATCAGCAAGCCGAAATTTTCAGTATCTTCAATAAAATACAGTCCGCTATGACCGCCGAAACCGCCTGAACCGCAAGTAAGAGGGTACAGCTCAATCCTTTAGATGAGTATATTCGCTCACCTTGTGTGGGGGGCTTTGTATAAGAGCTTTTCCGCTTGTTTGCGTGAAAGATAATACTTCTCCGGCACATTTTTCTCGATTATATCCGATAATGTACACTCGATTTCGTAATTGGGGTACTCCGAAATTTTTGCTGTTAAGTACCTGCCAGCACACATTATACCCCAAGCCATCCAATGTACGGAGGATTGTTTCAAATGTCCTGCCTTCGTCGTGGTTAAGCAGACCGGGAACATTTTCGAGGAAGAGATACTTAGGTTTTTTAGCGGCAGCAATTCGAGCAATCTTGAAAAACAGCGTTCCTCTTATATCATCAAATCCTTTTCTCGCTCCTGCGACTGAGAAGGACTGACAGGGAAATCCTCCAACAAGAAGGTCGAAATCGGGTAACTGTTCGGGTACAATTTTTCTTGCGTCATCAAAGTAAAGTTCACCTCCGGTATCGTATATTGCTTCATATGCCTGCTTTGCATACTTATCGATTTCGCAGTATCCGACGCACTCAAAACCACCTATGGCTTCAAGACCTGAACGAAAACCGCCGAGCCTGCAAACATATCAAAGAATTTGATGGACATAAATCTTCATTCCAAACGAAGATTTATATTCTTAAAATCACCTCACATTCCCATAGTAATTCCACTATTCTCATCAGGAACTTCATCATCAACTTGTGATTCGGATTGGTTTTCCTTTTCGATTTCTTCCTGTGTGAGCTTTCTGAATGAATCCTCACCGGGCACTACGCCAAGTGAACGACCGTTGTCCCACTCAGGGAATATCGTTCTCATTGAATCAACAAATTTTACTGTTCCTCTTGTGCCTGATGGAACAGGTGCGTAGGAGTCGCTCATACTTAAAAGTTCGATTCTTGTACCCGGCGGATACAATTTCTTTGTACTTTCAGCGATTCTGCGCTGTCTTTAATATTCGTTCAAGTTATACATCTCCTATTTTTTTAGTTTTGATTTAAGTAATAGCTTTAGTAGGACTTCTGATTTTTATTGTCATAAAATCAACCCCTGTCTTTCTTATTTCTGTTTGCGTTGAGATTTTTGTTATCAGAGAAATGTGCGATTTCATTTTCATCACAATCATCATTTCGCCTGTCAAAATTAGGTTTCTGACGCATCTCTCTTTCAAACTTTCTGAGTTCGGGTGTGTCGGTAAAATACATTTAAAATCATTCCTTTCAAATTTTTTGCAAATAAAAAGGCAACCGTTCTAATCAAAAAAATTAAAACGATTGCCAAATAAAAAAAGAGCCAATTACTATATCTCTAAAATAAGAAATATAATGATTGACTCATATATTTGATAATATTAAATTAAGCAGATTAGCGAAAGTAATCAGTTTTCTTTACCTTTAACTAAATTTTGTAGCTTTTCAACAGCTTCATCTTTAGTTTCAGAATCCTTCACTATTTGGATAATTGAGTTCATAAGAACATCAAATTGTTTGTCTGTCATATTTTCGAACTCCATATCTTTTCCTTTCCGATAAACAATGGCTCTATAATAAAAGTTGGGGTAAGGGATAGAGCCTACAAAAAATTTCAAAAAAGTAGAGCATATTTACCTAAAATCCGTTAAAATGGAATTGACTAGAAACCAGAACGGAGGACAAAATATGCTCTACAATTATTTTACAGAAAAATTACTCGGATTGCAAGGTGTTTTAATCGAAAACATTGAAGAAATTGATGATACTATTCACATTTACTGCAAACTTGAGCGGAAAATTCACAAATGTCCCGTCTGCGGAAATCATACAGACAAAATTCATGATTACCGAGAACAGATTATCAAGGATATTCCGGCTTTTGGAAAGTTTGTTTTCATTCACCTCAAAAAGCGTAGATATAGTTGCTCATGCGGAAAGCGGTTTTATGAAAAGAATTCTTTTCTTCCCCGTTTTCACAGAATGACAAACAGATTAGTTGCATATGTTATCGACAAATTAAGATGTGAGGCATCTTTTACAAGCGTTGCTAAGGAAGTAAATCTGTCATTACCGACTGTTATCAGAATATTTGATTTGGTTTCATATTCACTAAAAGAACTGCCGACAGCACTTTCTATTGATGAATTCAAGGGCAATACAGGCAAAGAAAAGTATCAATGTATTTTGACCGATCCTGAGAACAAGGTGGTTTTGGATATTCTGCCCAAAAGAACCAAGTATTGTTTGTCTAAATACTTCAAATAATTTGATAAATCCGAGCGAGATAAGGTTGAATACTTCGTCAGCGATATGTGGAGGACTTTTTCAGATATCAGTTCGGTTTGGTTCAAAAACGCAACCAAAATTGTTGATAAATACCACTGGATACGCCAGATTTTCTGGGCTTTTGAGAGTGTCAGAAAAGAAGAGCAAAAGAAATTCAGTAAATCTTATCGCAAATATTTTAAAAAATTCAAGAAAGCTATTGTTAAAAAGATTTGATGATTTGAATGATGAACAAAAACAGCAGGTAAATATTATGCTGTATACTTCACCGAATCTGTGTACGGCTCACTTTTACAAGGAAGATTTTCTCAAAATCCTTGATTGCCATGACAGGCAGTCTGCCAGAAAGGCAATGTCTGATTGGATTAACTCCGCTTATGATTGTGGCATTCCACGCTTTGTAAAATGTGCGAAAACAATGCAAAATTGGCTGACAGGAATACTCGATTCGTTCACTACACCGCTTACAAACGGCTTTATTGAAGGCTGCAATAACAAAATTAAAGTCCTAAAAAGAAAAGCCTACGGATACAGAGATTTCAACCGTTTCCGCAACCGCATTCTACATATGTTCTCACTCAAATCATTACCAAATACGAACAAAAAAACAACAAAACAAGTGGCAGTTTAAACAATCACCACTTGTCAATTTCAATTATTCTGTTTTAATGCTACCCCAACTATTGACATAGAGCCAAAACAATTATCACTTCTACCGGAAATAAATTTTGTATATAAGTAATTGAGGCTCATAGAAAAACTATGAGCCTCTTTTGGCTCCCCCAACTGGGCTCGAACCAGTGACATCATGATTAACAGTCATGCGCTCTACCGACTGAGCTATGGAGGATTATACAATTTTCTTTGATTTTACTCAAAGATTTCTGTTCAGATTGCATAAAGAGCAACCTTTTTTTGTTACTTAAATCCCCGGTAGTGGATTTAAACAACTTTCCTAATTTTTCCTCAAACTAAGTAATAATGTCAGGTACTTTTCTGTACACTCGCACTACCGACTGAGCTATGGAGGAATATAGAGCAAAACACCCGTTTGGGTGTATGCTTTGTGTTGGCATCTCCCTATCTTCCCGGGCCGTCACCAGCCAAGTATTTTCGGCACCACTGAGCTTAACTTCTGTGTTCGGTATGGGAACAGGTGGACCCTCAGCGTCATCAACACCAACTATTCTTTTGTATTTATAAGCCTTTCAGCTTTTTTACCTTTTGGTGACTCGTGCGGGAATCGAACCCGCGTTGCCGGCGTGAGAGGCCGGAGTCTTAACCGCTTGACCAACGAGCCTTGTCTTTCGTCACAAAGGCTAATGGTCTTTGCTCTCATTAGCCCCTGCAACTTCTCTTGGTGCACCATCAGGGCTCGAACCCGGGACACCCTGATTAAGAGTCAGGTGCTCTACCAACTGAGCTAATGGTGCATCTCTGTGTTCTTTCAAACACCCTGAAAACTGAATAAAGGAAGAGGATTAAGGAGAAAGATTAGTTAAATTCATATTGGAATGACCAATCGGGTTAAAGTATATACTACACAGCTGACCAAAGAAATCTTGTGGTCAAGCCCTCGACCTATTAGTACTGCCAAGCTGAATGCCTCACGGCACTTACACACGCAGCCT
>ENA-OQDM01000101-OQDM01000101.1-human-gut-metagenome-genome-assembly--contig:-NODE-101-length-57161-cov-2.256847_pt1 | contig 57161 bp, 61 predicted proteins | sample MGYA00242772_ERZ504605 | MGnify/ENA primary metagenome ERZ504605 (study PRJEB26092, sample SAMD00036348) | human gut metagenome | host: Homo sapiens | study: EMG produced TPA metagenomics assembly of... | reverse complement strand
ACGGACGCGAAGTCCAAGAAAGGAGAAGATATCCAATTGCTACCTACATTCTAACAGCTTAAGCAACAAGATGGATAATTCCTTACTGGCTGTAAGGGATATTAACCATAAATATATTGTAGTAGAAGGGAAAAAAGAGGTTCTTTCAATCACTGTCGGTGATAATGAAAGTTCAAAATATTGGCTGTCTGTCCTGAATGAGCTGAAGAAAAGGCTAGACTGGCTCTGGATCGTGTTACTGAAAAATGGACCGCAAAATACCCGAATTCTATGAAACGCTGGTATGATAACTGGGATGCAATAACGCCGATTTTCAAGTTCTCACCGGATGTCAGAAAGGTTATTTACATGATCAATGCAATTGAAAGTCTGAATTCTACCTACCGTAAGCTCAACCGTCAGAGAAGCGTACTTCCAAGTGATACAGCGCTCCTGAAAGCCCTGTATCTGGCAACTTTCGAAGCCACTAAAAAATGGACTATGAGCATTCGGAACTGGGGACAGGTCTACGGCGAACTCAGCATTATGTATGAGGGACGACTCCCAGAATAACAGAATCTGTATGCATGATGAGAAGGACGTTTGACGTCTGCTCTTGATATGCCCGAAATCATGGCGTATATATATAGTAAGAGCTGGAAGCTTCAATTTAGCGCTTCCAGCTCAATCATTATCATAGAAGATATTATTTACAGACTTTTCTTCATAGTCTCTAAATTTTAGCTATGCACCTTGAAAATTCAATATCTGGCAGTTATTCAGTTGTCAATGTTCAGCCTTTATGCAGCCTGCAGTCGTATTTTCATCATAGTAGGAAGTGCATCCATAAATGCATTCGCCAATTCATTGATTTTTTCGTCTGAAAGTTCAGTGTTATCTGAAAGCATTGTTCTGAACATTTGAAGCAGCATTTGAAAAGCCTGTATCCATGTGATATCAGACATTTTGTCAGAAAAGTATAAAAAGAGCTCCCCAAGTGACCGGTTATCATTGGGTTCCCTTTTCCATAGACAGCTTTCAAGGCTGAGGAAATATGAAACCTTGTGAAAAATCGTTTGATAGATTTAGAAATCTGCTTATCATTTTGAGTCGCTTGTGTTATACTTTTATTCATAGCATGAGCCTCCGGTTTGTAATTGTTTTTTGGCGACTCAATTATACCAAAACCATTGGTTTCATGTTATTTTTATGCCAGTTATTATTGAATTTTCAAGGTGCAAAGGCACATTTTAATGTGCGAAGTTTGAGTCAATAATTTACAAAGGAAGGGAAAACTATCATGGAAAAGATCAAAAAGCGTATAGCTAACTTAAAGGTTGCAGGAAAATTAAAAGTATATCAAATGACAGTGCTTGTTATGACATTATTTTTAGTGTTGGTGGCACTGATCTCGACATTAGTGATCCGTTCAAATATAGAGAAGATCACGGAGGTCTGGTCTCCGTCATTGGAATATCTGCAGGATTTAGAGACAATGACTGCGAAATACAGAATCAAACAGTATCAGCATCTGGTAGAATCAGATGACGCAGTCATGAACTCCTGCGAAGAAGAAATCCAGAAGCTGGAGAGTCAGATCCAGGATACCGGTGCGAATCTGGATGCAATCATGTCTGCAGACAGTGATGCTCAAAAAGGACGGGATGATTATGAAGTAGCAAACGCTGCATGGGAAGAATACAGAGCTGCTTCAGATGAAATCCTGAAGTTGAGCCGTGAGGGTAAACAGCAGGAAGCAGCAAAGCTGATGACCGGAGAGGTGTATGAAGAATATAAAGCTTTTGCTGAAAAATTAACTATATTATGTGACAAGTTCCAGGTAGAATTAGATCAGGCAAAGGTCATGGCTAATGTATGCATTGTAATCATATTTATTGTGATCGTGGCAGCGGGTCTTGCGATTGCTGTAGTGACGACACTGATCGGAAGGATCATTACCAATTCCATTACCGAGCCGGTAGAACAGATAGATGCAGCAGTTGCCAGCCTGCGTAAGGGCGAACTGTCTAATGTAGAAATGCTTACCTATGAGTCTGAGGATGAGCTTGGCGATACCATCAGGAATCTGAAAGAAGCCATGGGTATTCTGGCAGATTATGTCAGCGAGATCTCTGTGGAGGTAAAGGCAATAGCGCAGGGTAACCTGACCAGAAATGGTGATGATATTACAGATTTCCTAGGCGATTTCTCGGAATTGAAGACATCACTGCTGTATATTCTGAAACGGTTTAACAGTACCCTGACTGAGATCAGTAATCTGGCAGAACAGGTATCATCGAATTCATCCGAGGTGGAAAAAGCATCAAAATCCCTGGCGGACGGTGCAACAGAGCAGGCAGGAGTCATCGAGGAATTGAATGCCACCATTGATACGGTCGTGGATCTGGCGGCAGATACAGCGAAGGTAACACAGAACGCATCGGCACGTGTAAAAGCCTCTGCAAATAAAGCGAACGAAGAAAAAGAAAAAATGAACGATCTGCTCAAGGAAATGGAGCACATTACAGAAATCTCCAAGGAGATCGGTAATATTATCACAGATATCGAGGATATTGCATCCCAGACCAACCTGTTATCCCTGAATGCTTCCATTGAAGCTGCCAGAGCAGGAGAAGCAGGAAGAGGATTTGCAGTAGTGGCAGATCAGATCGGCAAGCTGGCAGCAGACAGTGCAAAATCTGCTGTAAATACAAGAGATCTGATCGATAAGACCTTAGTGGAAATCGAAAAGGGCAATACGATTACAAGAACAACAGCAGACGCATTCAATCAGATCATTGCAGATATGGAGTCCTTTGCAGAGCTTGCAGAGAACACCATGGAGAAAGCCAACTCCCAGGCAGAGTCCTTGGAGCAGATCGGCCAGGGAATTGAACAGCTGTCCGGCGTAGTACAGGGCAATGCTGCATCCTCAGAAGAGAATACCGCGATCAGTATTAATCTGGCAGAGGGAGCAGCCAAGATGCATGACCGCGTGAATATCTTTAAGCTATTCTAGAAAATGGCAGGAATAGAGTGAAGCTGTCGGAAGGAAGGTTCTTGTTGTGATTGATGATATATTTAAAGTGTTTGGAGAGCAGACAGGAGAAATCTTGTTTGAGATCATTACAGATTGTATGGATGATTACCTGTATATATTTGATCTGCAGAATAATACCTTTGAGATTTCACAGTCAGCTGTGGAACGGTTTAATATGTCGAAAAATGTTCTGACAGATGCTGCAAATGAAGTTATGAAGGTAGTATATGAGGAAGACCGCAGGATGCTTGCAAAGCATCTTGCGGATATATGCGAAGGAAGAGAAAATGTACATAATCTTCATTACAGGTGGCTTGATAAAGAAGGTATGCCGGTCTGGATTAACTGCCGTGGTATCGTGATCATTGATCAGCAGGGAAAGGCAGAGTATCTGGTCGGGTGTCTGAATGAGACCGGCAACAGGAGAAGAGCCGATAATGTCACAGGACTGCTTGGCGGTCCGGAATTCCTTGCTTATCTGCGTGGACAAAAAGAACCCATTACCAAGGGATTTTTTATGCATGTAGGAATTGATGATTTTGGAGCGATCAATAGCTCCAGGGGAGCTGATTATGGTAATTATATCCTGAGAAGCGTAGCCGGCTGTATGAAGGAATGCCTTTCAGACAAGCAGAGAATTTACCATCTGGTAGCGGATCAGTATGTGATCGTGGATCTGGAAGCTTCCTCCGCAGAAGACGCTGTGGCACTGAAAGAAAAGATTACAGATAAACTTCGTAATTTCATAGTAGCCGAAAATTATGAAGCTATATTTTCTATTTCTATTGGTGTTATAGATGCAGCAACATTTTGTGAGGGAACCGAAGAATGCCGCAAAAAGTTTGAATTTGCCTTGAAACAGGCAAAAAGCATGGGTAAAAATGGATTCTATATTTTTGACCAGGATGACTATGAGATCTTTTTACGAAAAGGAAGAATCATAGCAACACTTCGTAATGCTATTGTGAACCATTATGATGGCTTTGAAGTATACTACCAGCCGATCGTGGACTGTCAGTCAGAACAGATCATTGGAGCAGAGGCACTGATGCGTTTCTCCATGATAACGGAAGAAGGGCGGGAGTTTGTTTCACCGATGGAGTTTATCCCATTATTGGAAGAGACCGGATTGATCATTCCCGCTGGAAGATATATTTTGAACGAAGCTGCAGCAATGTGCTGTGAAATGCAGAAATATATTCCTGACTTCCGGATGAATGTAAATGTATCCTATGTTCAGATCCTGCAAGGCAATGTGGAGCGGGATATTCTGGATGCAATTCAAAAATATTCATTACAGCCGGAATGCTTATGTGTTGAAATGACAGAAAGCGGATTTATGGATATGACACCTTCGTTCTGTAAATTCCGTAAAACTCTGGACAAGAACGGGATTCCCTTTGTGATCGATGATTTTGGAACAGGATATTCGAATCTTCATTGTATTCGTGATATGAATCCAAGTTACGTGAAAATGGATAGGGATTTTACTGCCAAGGCGATGAACAGTGACAGGGATTATGAATTATATAAAAATATCATCCCCATGGTACATTGTATTAACGTCAGGATATGCGCAGAAGGCATCGAGGAAAAAGAATGGCTTCTGAAAATGAAAGAAATGAAGGTTGATTATCTGCAGGGATATTATTTTGGAAGACCATGCGGAAAAGAACAGTTTCTGCAGCAATATGCCAGTGGCATCAATGTTAAATAAAGAGAGTAAGGCAGACTCAGTTATGTGGGGCTGCCTTATTTTATGGTCTTATCAGAAGGATGGATCCATAACGGCTTCTTTCAGTTTTTCCAGGTCATTGGCATCAGGGTGAGACAATGCACAGTCAAAATTCTGGATCAATACATCAAGATTTGCCGGATGATCAGGAGCTTCCTTCATTTTCAAGTAGCGTTCCCGGACAGACTGCGGCATTCTGCCCTGACACATATACTCTCCGACGATAACATTGCTTGCGTCAATGAACTGCTTAACCTGACTCAGAATTTTCCGAAAATAGATATCACTGCCACCAAAGCCTGCAGTTCCAAACAGAAAAATCTGTTTATTCTTTAACTGCGATAATAGCTGTAATGTCCTGGTATCTGCATTACCCTTGTCTGTCCAAAATCCGATATAGAGCAGTTCGGAAGAAGGGATCACTGTGTCGGACACACCGAAATACTCACATTCATCCTGAGGTAATGCCTCGTGGATTGCATCAGCCAGCACCTTGGTATTACCTGTTAAGCTGCTATAAACGATGGAATATTTTTTATTCTTCATATCATGTTGTCTCCTTTCATAGGATCATGAAATTATCATATCGCATTCTTATTTTAGTTCGGAAAGCATGATTTGTCGAATGAATTTTCCATAAACATTTTACAGAGCGAAATGGATAGTTGCTTTTCCTGCTACTTGTGATAAATTAGAGTAAATAATGGTCAAAAAACCATCGACATCCGACCTTTGGCACGTTAGAATTATTTGAAAAAGTAAGCTAAAATACAGGAAAAAGAACAGGTAGAGGGGAAATAGTATAAAAAATAAGATTTTTCACACGTAAGAATGGAGGTTATTATGGAATATTCAGCAATTTATCATGATATGGACAAAAGATTCTGTTACGCAATTGATAAGGATCTGTTTGTGATACGTGTGCAGGTTAAAAAAGATGATATGAAGGAGATCTTCCTTCACTGTGAAGATAAGTATATACCAATGGAGTGCAAGGATACGCGGAAGACTATTCTGATGAAGAAGATTGCCACTTCACAGTTTCATGATTATTATGAAGCACAGCTTCAGATGCATCTGATATGTCTCAGATATTATTTTGAATTTACGGACACGCAGGGTGAAAAAATATATTATGGCAATTATGAGTTTTCTAAGGAATGTATCACAAACAGGGACAGAATGTTTGATTGTCCGCAGAATCTTCGGGAAGAAGAAATGTTTGAGGTGCCGGACTGGGCAGCAAATAAGGTCGTGTATCAGATTTTTCCGGCCCGTTTTGCAGCATCGCAGCAGGTAGATAAGGAACAATGGTATAAAGCACCAATTTCGTCTATGGATGATCTGCATGGTGATCTCAGAGGAATAATTGAACATCTGGATCACGTTCAGAATCTGGGAATCGATGTTTTGTATATGACACCTGTCTTTAAATCAAATTCAAGTCATAAGTACGATACCATTGATTATTATCAGATCGATCCATCATTTGGAACGACAGAAGATCTCAGGGAACTGGTACAGGAAGCTCATAAGCGCGGAATGAAAATCGTCATGGATGCAGTGTTCAACCATACAGGAAGAGAATTTTTTGCATTTGAAGATATCATGGAAAAGGGAGAAAAATCGAAATATCTGGACTGGTATTATATTGAGAAATTTCCACTTAAAAGTGAAAGAGGAGAGATTCCAAACTATAAATGCTTCGGATACTATGGCGGAATGCCTAAGCTAAATCTGAAAAATCCTGAAGTTGAGAAATTCATTACAGATGTTGCGTGCTATTGGATTAAGGAATGTAATATTGACGGATGGCGAATGGATGTAGGAGACGAGATCAGTCATTATTCTGGAAGAATTTTAGAAGAGCGGTCAAGGCTGTAAAAAAGGATATGCTGATCATTGGAGAAATCTGGCATTATGCAGGAGATTTTCTTGAGGGAGATGAATGGGATACGGTCATGAACTATCCGTTTTATCTGAATCTGATCGATCTGCTGGCAGATGAAAAGATACAGGTCAGTCAGTTTATACAGAATCTTGGATATTTGAAGGGACGTTTAAATAAAAATGTTATCCTCTTATGTGGAATCTGATTGACAGCCATGACACAGCAAGATTTTTACATCTGTGTAATGGAAATAAGAAAAAACAGCATCTGGCAGCGGCTTTTCAGCTGTTATTGCCGGGAATGCCAATGATTTATTATGGGGATGAGTTTGCGATGCCGGGAGCAAACGATCCGGATTGCAGGCGCGGTATGTACTGGGATGAAGAATATCAGGACAAAGAGATGTATGAATGGTATAAACAGCTGCTTTGGATCCGAAAAAAACATGCGTGTATTTCAGAAGGCGAACTGATCGGGGCAATTACAAAGGATGAGGAAGAAACAATAGTCCTGATTCGAAAAAATGTCGAAGAGACAATTGCCTTGATTTTTAATTGCAGCAGTAATGCAAAGAACTTTAGCGAGTATGAGGGAAAATATAATTTGCTTAGAGATGAGCCGTTTAATGGAAAAGTTGAGGGGCTTGATGCTGCGGTAATCGTGCTTTAAGAATATATAAGAATGACTCCTGTTTGCATATATTATCTGCAGACAGTATAATCGTATGGTCAGTCAATTGTTATATTTAAATTCTAAGAACTAAGGAAGAACTACTGTATGTTAAATAAAAAAGATTTCTTAAAATATGCATCGACATTAGCATTTCCGATTATGCTCCAAAATCTGATCGGAACATTGGTAAACATTGCAGACACGGTAATGCTTGGATACGTGAGCCAGACTGCCATGTCGGCTTCATCGCTTGCGAACCAGTATACGTTTATTCTTTTCTGCTTATATTATGGAATGGCAACAGGTACTTCGGTTTTATGTGCCAGTACTGGGGAAAAGGTGATAAAAAGACAGTTGAGAAGATTCTTGGTCTCGCAGAACGTATCTCCCTGATTATTTCTCTTATATTTTTTGTTATCTCTTTTACTATGCCAACGGCAATTATGAAGATTTTTACAAACAGTCCTGACACGATCGCTGCCGGAAGTGAGTATCTGAAGGTGATTTCATTTTCATTTTTATTCATGGGATTCTCACAGATTTTTATGAGCTCTCTCCGAAGCATCGGGAAAATCATGCTGCCGTCGGTTACGTATATTGTTTCGCTTTGTGTCAATGTACTTTGTAATGCATCCTTTATTTTTGGATTGTTTGGTCTTCCAAAGCTCGGTGTTACCGGTGTTGCACTTGGCACTGTGATTGCCAGAATCTCAGAAGTGTTGATTTGTCTGATTTACTCATTACGCAGTTCAGACGTCAGATTCAGAATAAAATATTTCTTTGCAAAATCAGATATTCTGTTTCAGGACTTTATAAAAATTGCCACTCCGGCCGTGATAAATGACGTTGTCTGGAGCTTTGCCAATTCAGCATTTGCAGCAATTCTTGGTCATATTGGTGATGATATGGTTGCAGCAAATGCCGTTGCTGTTATGGTGGTAAATATCGGCGCTATCGCCTGCCGTGGTTTTGCCAACGCTACTACGATCATTGTCAGTCAGGAACTTGGGAAAGACCGCATCGATACAGCAAGAGAGTACGGAAAACGAATGCTTAGAATAACATTTATTGTCAGCCTGATCGGATGTGTCGTTATTCTGGCGATCCGTCCTATGATACTGGATTTCTACCGGGATAAATTAACAGAGACGGCTATTTATTATCTTGGCATTTTTATCATTATGACAACCTGGCGTTTTGTGGGCGAAGGTATTAATACCTGTCTTATATGCGGCTGCTTCAGGGGTGGCGGTGATGCCAGATTTGGAATGATCGTAGATACTATATTTATGTGGCTTGTTGCAGTCCCACTTACTTTTCTTGCTGCATATGTTTTTAAACTGCCGCCTGTCTGGGTATACTTTGTCATGACACTGGACGAGTTCGAAAAAATGCCTGTGGTATTCATTCACTATTTCAGAAATAAATGGCTTACGAACATTACCAGAGATTTTGAGTGATTGCAGTTACCGTAAAGTTTTCTAAACAAGTTGATAAAAAACAAGACTGTCAGATTAAAGTTTCGGTAAATAAGGGGTAACATCATACTCCTGAATGAATTTTACAAATTTAGTTAACTGATCCGGTACAAAAACACCCTTTTTCCAGATGATACCAAATTTACTGGTGATTTCCGGGGATACCGGGATCACAACAAAATCACGGGGATTGGTAGCGAGAGAGGAATACAAAAAAGCACCACATTTACCACCCCGGACAAAATTAAGGACAGTAACGAGCTGGCTGCAGTACATGTGGACATTTGGTGTGATCCCGGCACTGCGCAGACGGGTGATGACTGTCTGGGTTTGAACAGAGTCCGTATTGAATAAGATAATGGGCTCATCTTTTAACATATCCATTGTAATTTCTTTTTCACCGGCATACCGGTGCGTCTTGGAAACACAGTAGACATATCTGTCTTCCATCATGACATAACTGTTATATTTATCCAGATTATAAAAATCCATATTTGCCATGGCGATATCTAACTGTTCATTGTCGACTAAAGTACGGGCGCGGAGGGAGCCATATTCTAAAAGCTGAATGGGTATATTATACTGTTCCTGAAACTGGTCGGTCACCCGCGGAAAAAATACCGTGCTGATCATAGGAGGAATACCGATCCGCAACGGGTGCCGCTTTTTTTCAATATTTGAAAAGTCGGTGTACAGTTCCTGCGTCTGTTTTAGAATAAATTCTGCTTTCTGATAAAAAGCCGCACCGTCTTTGGTGAGGGAAATTCTGTTCTTTCCATGGTTAAAAAGTTTCAGGTGAAATTCTTTTTCCAGATCCCGGATCGAAGTGGAGATCGTAGGCTGGGAAACATAGAGCGCGTCAGCCGCGCGGGTAATACTATGGTAGCGGCATACCATACAAAAGTATTCTAATTGTGTCAGTGTCATAGAATCCTCCGTCATTGTACAGAAAAATTATACTATAATTTCAGTATAGAAAAAAACTATGCTGACGTCAAGTATATGAAATGTACATTATACTGAAAATGCGATATGCTGTGTTTACAAAAGGAAAACGACAAGGCCATGTCACTTTTTAACACGATAAAAAAGAGAAAAAAGGAGGTTTTCTATGAGCCCGACAGTAATTACATTAATATTTCTGGCATTTGCCATTATCATGTTTGTTACAGAGAAGATTCCACTCGGTCTGACATCCATGATTGTCTGCGTTGGTCTTGTGATTACCGGTGTGTTGAGCGTAAGTGATGCTTTCAATGGATTTATCAACAGTAACGTGATTCTGTTTGTTGCCATGTTCATTGTAGGCGGGGCATTGTTTGAAACCGGTATGGCAAATGAGATTGGAAGTCTGGTAACAAAATTTGCAAAAACGGAACGCAGTCTGATTATCGCAATCATGGTGATTGTGGCAGTTATGAGCGGATTTCTTTCCAACACCGGTACGGCAGCAGTTCTTATTCCGGTTGTAATTGGAATTGCAGCGAAGTCAGGGTATAAGCGGTCAAGACTTTTAATGCCGTTAGTATTTGCAGCAGCAATGGGAGGAAATCTTTCACTGATTGGTGCACCCGGCAATATGATTGCACAATCTGCACTTGAACCGTTGGGATTGAAATTTGGATTTTTCGAGTATGCGATTGTCGGTCTGCCGATTCTGATCGTTGGTATTCTATTTTATGCTACGATCGGATTTAAAATTTTACCGCATCATGACACGACGGATGCAGATGATTCTATTTTTGATGAGTCACAGGATTTTAGCAATGTTCCAAAGTGGAAAAAAGTATTATCGCTGGTGATTCTGATTGCCACCCTGATAGGGATGATTTTTGAAGAACAGATTGGTGTAAAACTTTGTATCACAGGCTGCATAGGAGCGATTTTATTAATCCTTACCGGTGTCATTTCTGAAAAGAATGCTTTAAAATCCATTGATTTAAAAACTATTTTCCTGTTTGGAGGTACGCTTTCTCTGGCAAAGGCACTCGAGGTTACTGGAGCAGGAGAACTGATTGCAGATAAGGTGATTGGAACATTAGGTGAAAATCCTTCTCCGGTACTATTCACTTTTGTGGTGTTTATTCTGTGCTGTATCATGACAAACTTTATGTCAAATACAGCTACTACCGCCCTGATGGCACCGATTTGTATATCCATTGCCCAGGGAATGGGTGCAGATCCAAGAGCAGTTCTGATGGCATGTGTCATAGGAGGTTCCTGTGCCTACGCTACTCCAATCGGAATGCCTGCCAATACGATGGTAGTCGGAGCCGGCAACTATAAATTTATGGATTATGTAAAAGCCGGAATGCCGTTGATCGTCATTGCAACCGTGGTCAGCATGATTATTTTACCAATAGCATTTCCATTTTATCCGTAGGATAAAATTTTTATCACGTAGGATAAAATTTTTATCACGTAGGATAAAATTTCACTTTTAAATTATATTATTAAAAAATCTGGAGGAAAAAAATATGTCAAATGAAGTACAAGTAAAGAAACTGACGGATATTATGGCGCAGTTCGTAGGATTTACAGCAAAGAAGCTGCCGGATGATGTTATCGCAAAATTGCAGGAACTGAGAGACAAAGAGGATTCTCCTATGACGAATGTCATCTACGATACCATGTTCCGCAACCAGGAACTGGCATTGAAATTAAACCGTCCTTCCTGTCAGGATACCGGTGTATTACAGTTCTGGGTAAAATGTGGAACAAAATTCCCACTGATTGATAATCTGGAAGCATTACTGAAGGATGCAGTGATGCAGGCTACAGTTGCAACACCGCTTCGTCACAATTCCGTAGAAACTTTTGATGAGTACAATACAGGTAAAAATGTAGGAAAAGGAACCCCTACTGTATGGTGGGACATTGTTCCAAATTCCGATAAATGTGAAATCTATACTTACATGGCAGGTGGAGGCTGTACGCTTCCTGGCAATGCCACGGTTTTAATGCCGGGCGAAGGCTATGAGGGAGTGACCAAGTTTGTATTAGACCGTATGACAACTTATGGCTTGAATGCATGTCCTCCACTTTTGGTTGGTGTCGGCGTTGGTACTTCCGTAGAAACAGCAGCATTAAATTCGAAAAAGGCACTGATGCGTCCGGTAGGTTCTCACAATGACAATGCTAACGCTGCTAAGATGGAGAAATTGTTGGAAGACGGTATTAATGCCATTGGTCTTGGACCGCAGGGTATGGGTGGCAATTATTCTGTCATGGGAGTTAACATTGAGAATACCGCACGCCATCCATCTGCGATTGGTGTGGCAGTAAATGTAGGCTGCTGGAGCCACAGAAGAGGACATATTGTATTTGATAAGGACTTAAACTTTACGGTAGATACCCATACCGGTTTTGAATATAAGGAAGAGAACTAATTCAGAAGGGAGAGAATAATTATGGCAGTAGAAATAAAAGATGGTAAGAAAATTCTGGTAACACCTGTATCGGCAGAGGATTTAAAGGATATTCATATTGGAGATATTGTATACCTGACAGGAGATATTACAACCTGTCGTGATGTGGCACACCGTCGTGTTGTAGAAGAGGGAAGAGAGATTCCTGTGGATGTCAGAGATGCTGCAATCCTGCATGCCGGCCCGATTATCCGCCCCTTGGGAGATGACAAATACGAGATGGTATCCGTAGGCCCTACGACATCTATGAGAATGGAAAAGTTTGAGTATGAATTTGTAGAGACCACAGGCGTCCGTGTCATTGTAGGCAAGGGCGGCATGAAGGAAAATACCGAGAGAGCCTGCAAGGACTTTGGTGCAATCCATTGTGTATTTCCTGCAGGAAATGCAGTCGTGGCAGCAGTAGAAGTGGAAGAAATCGTGGAGGCACAGTGGAAAGATCTGGGAATGCCTGAGACTTTGTGGCATTGCCATGTAAAAGAATTTGGACCACTGATCGTATCCATTGATTCTTATGGAAGAAACTACTTTGAAGAGAAGAAAGTGGAATATAATAAAAAGAAAGATGAGCAGGTCGAAATCATCAGCAAACAGGTCGGGTTCATCAAATAAAATCCGAACATAGTAAATATGTGTAGAAAAATAAAAGACCTTCTGTGGAAAAAGCTGGATTCATCAAAGGATGAAACAGGCTTCTGCAGAAGGTCTTTTTAATACCATAAGCAATGCTGATCATATATCACGGGCTGGACCAATGCGTATTGTGAAGAAAAAATAATTGACATAGCAGAAGTATTACCCTATAATCGTTCTAAAAAGAACAATAAGGAGGCGCAGATGTATTTCTGGGACAAGCATAAGACGATTACAAGCTATTATGAATTACTTTCTGGCGAGGTGTGCGATCAATATGAGTTAACACAGATGGAATACGATATAATTATGTTTTTACATAATAATCCACATCATAATACAGCAGCGGAAATAGTAAGGATCAGAAAGTCAACGAAATCACATGTTTCTTCTTCATTGAAAAAATTGGAAAACAAAGGTCTTATAAAAAGAAAACAAAGTAAAGATAATAAAAAACATATTGAAATTGTCCTTCTGGATGATGCGGCACTTATCGTGGACGCAGGATTAAACGCACAAAAACAGTTTGCACAGAATGTTTTAAGAGGGCTGACAGAAGAAGAAAAGCATGTGTGTATGAATGTATTTGACAAAATTTGTAACAATGCGGAAGAACTATTAAGAGGAGAGAGCAAATGAAAAAGAGTAATTATAAACCACAGATTCCTGATTTGATGGAAGCAGTCTTTGATGCAGTGTATCTGACTTTTGATCTGGCAGCAGCAGCCTTATTTTTTTTATTCTCAAAAGGAAATATCCTGTATGTACTATATGGAATACTGACATTGACACTTTGTGGAGGGGATGCTTTTCATCTGGTGCCAAGAATTATAAGGGCTGTACGTGGAACAAATGATAAAATAAAGAGACAGCTTGGAATTGGATTGCAGGTATCGTCTATCACAATGACGATGTTTTATATTCTTTTAATGTATATATGGAAATATACATTCCCGGAATTAAAAATACCAGTAGTCATTGAGGTTGTTATATGGATATCAGCGGTTATCAGAATTGTGATATGTATGTTTCCGCAGAATAACTGGTGTACAGATGAAGGAAATATGAAATTATCTGTTATAAGAAATGCGGTCTTTGCTGTTACCGGTATAGGTGTAATGATCTTATATCTGATTTCCGGAAATACATATGGATATCATATGACGAGGATGGCTGCAGCCATCATTATTTCTTTTGGATGTTATCTTCCGGTAACACTGTTCAGTAAAACAAAACCGCAGGTCGGATTATTAATGATACCAAAGACCTGCGCATATATGTGGATCATTGTAATGGGACTTCAGCTTCTGTTTTAAGATAAGAGCAGTAATATCTGCAGAAAGGCAGGAAATTATAGTGAATGTAGAAAGATTTGTAAAACTAATGACAGGACATTTTGATAACAAAGAACAATTTACAGAAATGAAAGAAGAGGGGAAAATATTTCCATATGCACAGCATGTGAATACTGTCTGTAACGATAAAATAAAAAATCTGAAAAGTTTACACCAGCTATATATCAGGAAAAGGATGGTGTCTGGGAAGGGGGCAGTGTGAGCCAATTTACCCCGGTTATGGTATTCAGGCTGTGGGAGAAGTTTTCAGACACTTGTCTGGAGGTATCCGAAAGTATGGAAGTCCATGGAAAGAGAACATTTGGATATGATGTGCCGATTAGATATAAAAGGGCAGCAAGTGAGGGATAAAGCAGGAAAGTTCATTGGTATTTGCCAGAGCAGAGTCTCTGGGAAAAAGGAGAAATATGATAATGTCAAAAGATGAATATTTAATCACAGATGAGCCCCTTAAAGCACTGACAATATTTGCAATGCCGATGATTCTCGGCAGTTTTTTTCAGCAAGTGTATAATATGGCTGATTCCATCATTGTTGGTCAGTTTGTCGGTTCCTCTGCACTTGCAGCTGTCGGTGCCTGTGCTGCACTGACAAATGTATTTATTTGTGTGGCATTAGGTGCCGGTGTCGGTGCAGGTGTGCTCGTAAGCCGCTATTTTGGTGCCGGAGATTATGGTAAAATGAAAACAATTGTGTCAACATCGTTGGTCAGTTTTCTGATTTTAAGCCTGTTTCTGGGTGGCTTTGGTTTTTGTTTTTCACATTCAATGATGAATTTATTACAGACACCAACTGATATACTGGAGGAAGCAGTACAGTATCTCCGCATTTATTTTGCAGGATTTCCATTTCTGTTTATGTATAATATTCTTTCAACGATGTTTAACTCAATTGGAGAATCAAAAATACCATTGGGTCTTTTGATATTTTCTTCTATTTTAAATATTCTTATGGATCTTTGGATGGTGGCAGGACTTGGTCTCGGTGTGTTCGGGGCAGCCCTTGCAACCCTTATTGCACAGGGGATTTCTGCGGTATTTTCATTTCTGATTTTCTTTTGCCGGATGCGTCAATATAAGAGTCAATTTCAGTGGTTTGATGGTCAGGAGTTACATTTGATGCTCAAAATTGCTGTACCGTCGATTCTCCAGCAGTCCACAGTGTCAATTGGTATGATGATCGTACAGGCAGTTGTAAATCCATTTGGTACACAGGCACTCGCAGGTTATGCGGCAACAATGAGAGTAGAGAATGTTTTTTCGTTGATATTTGTGTCCATCGGCAATGCGGTTTCTCCGTATGTCTCACAGAATCTTGGTGCAAAGAAAATCAACCGCATCAAAAAAGGATATCACGCTGCGCTGGTATTAGACCTGTGTTTCGCAATTCTTGCATTTGTAGTTATTGAAACCATGTACACACAGATTTCTTCATTATTCCTGGGTAAAGATGGAACTGACTTAGCATATCAGGTGTCCGGGGATTATATGAGATGGCTTGGCTGTTTTTTCATCTTCATGGGTATTAAGATGGCAACAGATGGAGTTCTGCGTGGACTTGGGATTATGCGCCCATTTCTCATTGCAAATATAGTTAACCTTGCAATCCGCCTGTCTGTTGCCATGATTTTTGCACCATGTTTTGGCATTGCATTTGTCTGGCTTGCTGTACCGGCTGGCTGGTTTGCAAATTTTCTGATTTCTTATATGGCACTTAGAAAATCATGGCCGGTTTCAACAGTCTGTAACAGTGTTGCGAACGGATAAGTGATGGGATGTAAATATTTTATAATGGATGTTTTCAGGCTTGTTTTAATGTGTTAAAATATAGACTATAAATCCATGCATGATAGTTAGTGCAAAAAGCGGGAGGTTCTGTTATGGCAAAAGACGATTCATTAAAGAAACCAAAGAAGATAGAGGTCAATCGTATTATGATTTTTATATCATCGATATTGATACCATTTTTGTGGATTGATCTGTATTTAGTTTTGAAAAATGCATCAAAAATGATGGTTGTTGGTATTATTGCAGCGCTTATTTTAGTGTGGACAGGTTTGCTTGTCACATATATCCATAGGATGAAAAATGAGGAAAAAGCCCATTTGGATGAACAGGCAGAAGAACTGCTGCGTACAGGAAAAGCCAATTATCTGATGCAGAAAAAGTTAGCGGAAAAGATAGATAATATCGGAGAAAAAGTTGCAGTTCCAGCGGATGAGATCATTACGGCACAGAAGGCAATTGCAAAGCTGACGCTTGCACGAAACAAAGAAAATACAGATGCTCTTATGCATTCGAATGAGCAGGTAATTGAAAAGACGCTGGAAGTAGAAGAAAAGCTTTCTGAAAACAGTCAGCAGATCATGGACATGCAGAGAAACCTGATGGATGAAAAATTACAGGAATTGACGCAAAGTCAGAAATTAGTTCTTGATAATTTAAATGATGTCAAAGAATCACTGCAGAGTGACATGCAGGATGTTTTGTCAAATATGATTCATGACACATTGGAGAAAGAACTTGCATCTGCCATAGAGCAGATACATACTTATGTGAAAGAGGCGGTAAGTCAGGCTGTTGGTTCAGTAAAGGAGAATCCTGCTGCGGAAGTGCCGGTTATGGCAGCTGTTTCCCCGGCAATGGATGAAGAATTACCGGATCCAGGAATGCCGGCAGAAAGTGAAGAATTACCGGATCATGGAATGCCGACAGAAGATGAAGAGTTGCCGGATCATGGAATGCCGACAGAAAGTGAAGAGTTGCCGGATTCAGGAATGCCGGCAATGGATGAAGATCTGTCTAATATGGAACTGCCAACATTGGGAGAAGAATTATCAGAAACAGAACTCCCGGATTTAACTGACGGCGGAGATCTGGATGAGGAACCGGTAATCGGCGAAATGCCATTAATGGATGAAGAAGAACCGGAAGCAGCCGATACATCCCTGATAGATGAGGAACCGTCAATCGGCGAGATGCCGGTTTTTGATGATTTGAACGATGCTGCATCAGCCGCGGAGGAGGTGCAGGCAGAACCGGTAGAAGAAGTGGAAGCGGAAGAAGTTCCGATTACGGAGGAAGCAACAGTAGAGCCGGATACGGATGCAGTAACTTTGACAGAAGAAATTCCGGTATCTGCGGATGAGTCAGTGATTGAAGAAGTAAAAATTCCGGAAGAAACTACCATCACAGAAGAAATTCCGGTTTCCGCAGATGAATCAGTAATCGAAGAGGTGCCGGTACAGGAAGCAGAGCCTTCCATGGCAGATATGAGCAATCCAAATAAGATCATGACACCGGATGAAATTGCAGCGTTGATCGCAAATTTATAGAAATGCATCATAAGTAAAACGCAATTAAAGATGTATTTGAAAGGGCGTGTGAAAAAATGATTCTTACTTTTTCACACGCCCTTTTTGGCATTTGGTCATCAAAGCTCTGCGGTAATGCGCACGATCTCTTTGATCACAGCTACAGCAGTTTCCATTCCTTCCACACTGATGTGTTCGAATGGACCGTGGAAACCGTAACCGCCTGTGCCAAGATTCGGGCACGGAAGTCCCATAAAGCTTAAACGCGCACCGTCGGTACCGCCGCGTACCGGACGTGAGATTGGTTCAAGACCAACAGAAGAAATAGCTTTCTTTGCGATATCCACAACATAAGTATTTTTCTCAATGATTTCCAACATATTTGCGTAGGAATCGTGGATAGTCAGTGTAACAGTTCCGACACCGTATTTTTGGTTCATGGATCTGCGATTTCCTGCATTTTTTTCTGACGTGTTTCAAACATCACTTTATCGTGATCACGAATGATGTAGGAAAGAGTTGCTGCGGCAACGTCGCCGGACATATCGGTCAGATGATAGAAACCTTCTCTTCCCTCGGTGTGGGCAGGCGTTTCCATTGGAGGAAGCTGAGACTGGATCTCACATGCAACGAGAGCGGCATTGACCATGATATCTTTCGCCTCACCAGGGTGGACATTCACGCCTTTGACAGCGAAAACTGCGCTTGCGGCATTAAAGTTTTCATAGGCAACTTCACCCTCGTAATCGCCATCTACCGTGTAAGCAAAATCTGCTTTAAAGTAGTCAAGATCAAACAGATCCGCACCATGTCCGACTTCTTCGTCCGGTGTAAACCCGATCCAGATATCGCCGTGTGGAATGTCAGAGGAGATGAGCTGTTCAGCAGCAGTCATGATCTCAGCAACGCCTGCCTTATCGTCTGCACCAAGCAGAGTTGTGCCGTCTGTCGTGATCAGGGTTCTGCCCTTTAAAGTTTTCAATTCCGGAAAATCAGATGTTTTTAAAACGTCACCGGTTCCTTTTAAAATAACATCCTCACCGTTGTAATCCGGAATGATCTGGGGTTTGACATTTTCACCGGAAAAATCAGGTGCCGTATCCATATGGGAAATAAAGCCGACCGCTTTTTTGTCTTCGTATCCAGGGGTAGCCGGGATCAGGCCGTAGATGTAACAGTGGTCTGTCAGTGTTACTTTCTGTAAACCAAGATCAAGTAATTCTTTTTCTAATTCTTTTGCCAGGTTAAATTGTCTGTCCGTAGAAGGAATCGTATCGGAATCTTCACTCGAAGTAGTCCAATAGGAAACATATTTTAATAGTCTTTCATCAACACGCATGATAAATGAGTGACCTCCTTTAAATTTGATAGACTAAAAAAGTGCGTTTTTCAGTCCATGAATAAAATACCACAGAATAGAAAATCCGCCAATGAAAAAAAATGAAGATTTTCTAAAAAAACGCTTGCAATTTTAAAAAAAAATTAATATATAATATCATTTGTGTTCACGAGAGATAAACATATGCGCCACTAGCTCAGCTGGCAGAGCACCTGACTCTTAATCAGGGTGTCCAGGGTTCGAACCCCTGGTGGCGCATTACGAAGTACCGATTTTATAGCAGATGGCTATGGGGTTGGTGCTTTTTTTTGTTCAATCTTTACTGTGTGATCTCCAATATAAAATTACCCATAAGAAACAGAGCCGCCATAATTTTGAAAACAAGATCAAAATTACGGCGGCTCTGTTTTTTTGTCAATAAATTGTATACAACATGCAATTAGCGGGAGGCAATGAGTTTACAGATCGGATTTCCTTTTGAGGAGAATTTTTCTTCGTACTCTGTCATAATATTTCCTTCATTTAAAACAGAATCATGATGGAGATCTCGGGTGGAGGCATCTAAATGCCATCCGGCTTCCGGGATTTCTTCTAAGGAAAAGGTAAAAAGATCCTGATTATCGGTTTTAAACTCCAGTCTGCCATCCGGTTTTAAAATGGCATCGTAACGCGCAAAAAACTGACGGGAGGTAAGACGGCGTTTTGCATGACGGTCTTTCGGCCAGGGATCTGAAAAGTTCAGATAAATGCGGGAAACTTCATCTTTGGCAAAAACCTCTGTGACATCAGCGGCATCCATGCAGATGAATCTTAAGTTTGGCATAGGAGTTTCTTCCATTTTCTGAAGCGCACGTAAAAGTACACTCGAATAGCGTTCGATACCGAGGTAATTGATGTCCGGGTGCGCCGCAGCCATATCCATGATAAAACGGCCTTTTCCCATTCCAATTTCAATATGGAGAGGCTGGGTGGAAGAAAAAACTGACTGCCAGTTCCCTTTTTTTGACTCTGGTTCCTTGATGCAGTATTCACTGTTTAAAATTGCTTCATCAGCACCTGGGATATTTCTTAATCGCATATAAGTTATAATCCTGCCTTTCGTTGTAAAGTGTACAGAAAATCGTTGTCCGAAAAAATCATTTTCATACAGAAAAGTGTGCAAAAAGCACACAGAGGTATTTTACAATAAAACAATGAAAAAAAGTAGCATTATTTTAAGAAAACCTTAAAAGAAAATTTGACGCAATAAAGGTTGCATGTATTTTTTTTCAAAGTTTATACTGATACTAGCAAAGATGTACTTATAAATCAGGAGATTACTTATTAAAAAATGAGATATAAAATAGATAGAAATCATAAAATAACCCGCTTCTTATGTTTACTGCTTGGAATGATACTGCTGACCGGAAGTATGTGTATCCCGGTCTATGCGGCAGAATACTGGCCGGAAGGTCCTGAGGTCGTATCCCCGAATGTGATCGTGATGGAGGCTTCTACAGGGACAGTCCTTTATGATTGTAATAGTTTAGAGGCGCATTATCCGGCAAGTATCACAAAGATCATGACAACGCTGATCGCACTGGAAAATTCAGACTTGAATGATATTGTGACTTTTTCAGATGCCGCGATCGATAATACGGAAGGATCCGGTATTGCAAGGGACTATGGCGAACAGATGACGATGGAACAGTGTCTCTATGCGGTTATGCTTGCGTCGGCAAATGAGTGTGCATATGCGGTTGCAGAGCATGTAGGGGGCACCATTGAAAATTTTGTTGCGATGATGAATGAAAAAGCCAAAGAACTTGGCTGTCAGAATACACATTTTGCCAATCCACATGGTCTGCATGATGAAAACCATTATACCTGCTGCTATGATATGGCATTGATCGCAAGGGCAGCATATCAGAATGAGACATTTCGGATTATTGTGGGAACCGCACGTTATACGATCCCGCCGACGAACAAACACGCAGAGCAGACAGATCTGCAGAATCATAACGAGATGCTTTATCCATTCCAGACCAACAAGTATGTGTATGATGGCTGTACCGGTGGAAAGACGGGGTATACCAATGCGGCAAACAGTACGCTGGTAACTTATGCAGAACGTGATGGAATGACACTGATCTGCGTAGTCATGAATACGCAGTCACCAAATCAATGGCTTGACAGCAGAAATCTGTTTGATTACTGTTTTGACAATTTCCAGCTTTTTAATATTGCGGAAAACGAGACAAATTATACGTCGGCGGAACAAAAAAATGCAGGCACACTCAATACAAATGAACCGTTTGTGGATATTGACAAAGATGCAGGTATTGTACTTCCAAAGACAGCGGAGTTTTCCGATGCGACGTCAAAAATTGTCTATGACGATGTGACGAATGATACGGTTGGAACAATTGAATATACTTATGCGGGGCACGAGGTTGGAAAGGCAGATATTGTAAAAACAAACGTGCAGGTACCGGAATATAAATTCAGCAATCAGACAGACGTAAGCGAAGAGGCACAGACGGAAGAAACAGAGCATGTTTCAAAAATACAGATCAGGATGAGTACGATCATAACCGTGGTGGTTGTAGTTCTTGTCTTACTTGTTCTTGGGATTATTATAAAGAAAGTTGCAGATAACTTTTATATCATAAAACATAATTTTGAAGTGCGAAAAGAACATAAAAGATTATTTAAGCGTGAAAAGAAACGCAATAAAAAACGTAGAAGACGCAGATAATAAAAATTTAAAAGAAAATCGTCTGGAACATAAAAGTTGCAGGCGATTTTTTTAATTCATAGGAAATTACGTCCTATGAATTAAAAAGCCCTCCGGGCGGGATGCGCATCTCGCGGAGTAGAAGTTAGCTGTAAACAGCACCGCTCGAGCGCGAAAGAGTCGCAAGCGACTCTTTGTTCTTCCTGACAATAGAATGTTCGTGGAGAGTGCATTCTATTGTACATGATAATAGAATATCCGTGGAGAGTGTGTTCTATTGTACATAGGAAAATTACATATGATTGACAGAGAATATAGTTTTGATTATATTAAATTTAGTACCACAAGTGAAAGTTTTGAGCGGGAAATATAGACACAACACTAGTAACTATTGGGAATTGGGGTTCGCATTATGCGCAGGGAACGCAGAAATGGGGTTATTATGTCAGAATCATATGCAGTCAATGAAAAAAGAGAACAGATCTTGCAGAAAGTCAAGGAGTTTATTGTGGCACACGGTGGGATCGTAAAGAAAAATCAGTTGGAAGAATTGCACATTGATTACCGGAGAATTCTCGATTTTGTGGAAAAAGGGGACCTGATCCGGATCAAAAGTGGATATTATACCATTCGCATCGGGGATTATTCGGAGGATGAACTGATTGTAAAATTATTTCCGGATGCGGTGCTTACGATGGAGTGTGCATTGTATGCGTATGGCTATATCAAAAGAAAACCATACGGATATCAGATCGCAGTGGATAAAAATACGTCGAAATCCAGATTTAAGCTGGAGTTTCCGCAGGTCACACCGTTTTATGCGGAGCCGGAGACGTTACAGTCTGGTGTGGACAGGATCGACTTTGGAAATGCAAAGATGCAGATTTTTGATAAAGACAGACTGATCTGTGAGTGTCTGAAATATGAAGATAAGATGGAACGGGCAGTTTTTCAGGAAGGTGTTCTTTCTTATATAAAAGATGAAAAAAAGGATATAGCAAATCTGATGAAATACGCCAGAGAACGCCGTGTGGTGAAAAAAGTACAATCGATGATAGGGGTATGGCTTTAAATGGAGGATAAAAAATATAAAATAGCGGATTACAGGAAAAAAGTGAAGAATGGAAGATACCATTTTCAAATCTGCTTGCCGGATTTGTTTTGGAAGAATTTATGCTCAGATTTTCCGCTTCTGAATTTAAAAATCGGTTTTTATTACGGAATGGAACCGTGTTGGGATTAGAACAGTACCGCAAGAAAAATATACTGAAGCTGGACTTTTTCTGTGAGCCGGATGAGCGTATTCCGGAAAAGCTGTTGCAGCTGTACCTGCAAAAGAAAGAACAAAGTCCCGTAAGATGGAAAGGAACGATATCCTCGCAGCAGGCGGGGACATGTCTGGAACTGCAGGGGCAGTTTGAGGAGATGAAGGTTCCGGTGACTGTCGGTATTCATTTTATGCATCTGGGAAAAATCTGGGGACTGGTCGAAAGACAGATTCCATTTTTGATGGATGAGACAGTGCAGATCGAATGGAAGGAATTTCCGGCGGAACTGGTGCTGGCAAAACAGATTTTTGTGATTCTGCGGGATATGGAACTGATCCCGGATATGGAAATATACAGGGAAGTATTTTTTATATTGCGAAACGAAACCTTAAATGGAAGACATGTATGTGAGCTGCTCGAAGATATGTGCAAAACCGAAGAAATGATCCCTGATATGGAGCGTGCGGAGCAGATTTTTTCCTACCGGGATTATCCTTATATGAAAAAGCGCTGGGAAAAGTTTTGCAGGCACAGTGCAATCGCCGGGACGGAAACTTTAAAATGGGAGGAGGAGATGGAGTGTTTTCATCATTTCCTCGGAGATATGTGGGAGGCTGTCTGCAGGGACGAAGTATTTTTTGGAGACTGGATGCCGGAACTGGCGCGTTTCCTTGGGTAAAGCGGTCGCAGACAGATTTCGGTGTTATAACTGAAGATAAATTTTCAGTGCCTGATAATAATCCTGTCTGGTATCTAAGTTGAAAAACTGTCGGTCTACCGGAATGTCTGTGCAGGCGGCAAGTGCTTTTTCCGTCACGCAGACTGTTTTGCATTTTTCGCGAAGCGCATCAAAGGTAAACTGACGGAGAATGAGGCTTTTCCCGATCGTTGGAATACAGTTTTTTGAATAGGCGGCGGTAGCAGGATCTAAGTAGCCTGCTTTTCCGCGAACCATGCAGATATCTGCATCGCCGATCGCATCTAAAAGTGCAATTCCGGTTTCCGGTTCCATAAAAGGGGTATCCACGGACATGAAGAAAGCGGCATCCTCATTGATCATGGACAGACCGGAAAAAACGCCGGACATCGGTCCGGCATTGCCGTAGACATCCGCAATCTCCGTGACCGGGAGATTCAGATGCGCATAATCTCCAATATATTTTACGGAGAGATATATGGTTGAAAAATATGGTTTAAATTTGTGTACAAGATATTCTAAGAGGCAGCAGTCACCAAAAGGTAAAAGTGCTTTATCCGTTCCCATGCGGACACTGTTTCCACCGCAAAGGATCACAAGTGCGTAATTCATAACAGATCTATTACTCCATTCTTTTCCAAAGATGTTCTTATTTTAAAGTAGTCAGGCTGGTATGTAAAGTGTTAAAATAAATGTGTAAGCAGAAAGGCGGTAGCAGATGAGGTATTTAGATCAGGCATTAGAGACATATGGGAAGAGTGATGTCTATCCGTTTCATATGCCGGGACATAAAAGAAATCCGCTGCCTTTTCCGGAAGTATACGGGATAGATATTACGGAGATCGATGGGTTTGACAACCTGCACCACGCAGAGGGAATTTTAAAAGAGGCACAGCAGCGTGCGGCTGATCTCTACGGTTCTGCACATTGTTATTATCTTGTCAATGGCAGCACCTGCGGGATTCTTGCATCAATCTGTGCAGCAGCGAAAAAACGGGGCAGGATTCTGGCAGCCAGAAATAGCCATAAAGCGGTATATCATGCCCTGTTTTTATCGGAACTGACTGCAGAATATCTTTATCCGGCGGTGACAGAATGTGGGATTCAGGGACAGATCACACCACGGCAGGTGGAGGATGCACTAAAAAAAGATCCGGAGACCTCGGCAGTCGTGATCACATCGCCGACGTATGAGGGGGTTATCTCTGATATTGAAGGAATCGCCAAAGTCGCGCATGTGCACGGGATTCCGCTGATCGTGGATTCAGCACATGGAGCACATCTTGGATTTGGAGGGGAATTTCCGCAAAATGCGGTAAGGCTCGGAGCAGACGCCGTGATCGAGAGCCTGCATAAGACACTTCCATCTTTTACACAGACGGCACTGCTTCATTTAAATTCAGATCTGATTTCAAAATCACGCATAGAAAAATATCTTGGAATTTATGAAACAAGTTCTCCTTCGTATATTCTTATGGCGGGAATGGAAGTATGTATCCGTACCGTAAAGGAACATGGAGCGGAATTATTTGACAATTACAGACACGAATTAAATAAATTTTATAAAAACTGTGAAGACTTGAAAAGACTGCATGTGATGACAGGGAAGGATTTATCCAAAGAAGAGACATTTGCCTGGGATGATTCTAAAATTGTTATATTTGTCCGTGACAGCAGCAAAAGCGGTGAGTGGCTGTATCAGGAATTACTTTTAAAATATCATCTTCAGCTTGAAATGGCATCCGGAGATTATGCGCTTGCGATGACAAGCATTATGGATCAGGAAGAAGGATATCAGAGATTGTCGGCTGCACTGCATGAGATTGACAGGGAACTGTGTGGCGCAGGTACTGCAAAAAAGCAGCAGGTCATGAATGAAAAAAAGGTAAGATACGGAAATGAGACGGATGGTTCGATGGAAAACATGTATGAACAACAGGTTCACAGAGGTTCTTTCATAAAAGAAGTTTACCGTCCTAATCCACAGCAGATGCAGATCTATGAAGCGGAGGAAAAAGAAACCGCAGAGGTATCTTTTGACGAAGCAGCAGGCAGGGTTTCAGCAGATTTTATCTTTCTGTATCCGCCGGGAATCCCTTTGATCGTTCCAGGGGAGGCCATCACCGCAGAATTTATTGAAAGACTTCGCACCTGTATCAGTTTGAAATTGAATTTACAGGGGAGCACGGATCTTTTTGCGGAGCGGATAAAGATTGTATATTTTTAAAGACTATATTATACTGATAAGGCAGGACAAATGGGAAAAATATATTACATGATGGGAAAAAGCTCATCCGGTAAAGATACTTTGTACGGGATGCTGATGAAAGATGAGAAACTCAGGTTAAAGACTGTGGTTCCGTACACGACAAGACCGATGCGTGCCGGGGAAGAAAACGGTGTATCATATTATTTCTGTGATGAAGATACAGTGGAAAAGCTTGAAGCAGAGGGGAAAATTATCGAATTGCGTGCGTATCATACGATCCACGGCATCTGGAAGTACTTTACGGTGGCAGACCATCAGGTTGATTTAGACTATCAGAGTTATCTTCTGATCGGAACGTTAGAGTCCTATCTTAAGATACGGGAATACTTCGGAACGGAGAGCGTTGTTCCGATATATATAGAAGTAGAGGATGGTATGCGCTTACAGCGTGCGCTTGAGAGAGAGCGGAGGCAGGAAAATCCGAAATATGAGGAATTATGCCGGCGGTTTCTTGCGGATGAAAAAGATTTTTCCGAGGAAAAATTAAAAGAAGCAGGAATCACAAAAAGATTTTGCAATGAGTCGTTAGAAGAGACGGAGAATGCGATCGCTGCGTATATCGAAGAGCAGGAATAGTTACTTTTTTACAGGAAGAAGGTGTCAGCCTTGGATATTAACAAATTAAATCATGTAACAGAGGTTACACAGGTACCGGATACCAATCAGAATGTACAGGGAGATGGTTCCTTTAAGTTTACGCTTGCGAGTGCGATCACGGATGCGGATCTGCAGGCAAAAGTGGACATGCTTCTTTCTGACATTACAGCGCAGGGCAACCGTATTGCGCAGCATATGGATATCCGTGATATGAAAAAATACCGCGGTCTGATCCGCGAATTTATGAATGAAGTGGTATTCCGGTCCCACAAGTTTTCCAGGGAGAATTTTCTTGACCGGAGAGGACGCCACAGAGTGTACGGTCTGATCAAGCTGATCGATTCGAATCTGGATGAACTGGCGCAGGAGCTGGTAAAGGATGAGAAAGACCACATCGCGATTTTAAGTAAGATCGGAGAGATAAGGGGATTGATATTAGATATCCTCACCTGATCTTTTTTGGATGTGGATTGGATAAACGGCGCACGCACATGGCGGGAAATCTGGTAGCAGAAAAGAAAACATGAAAAATATGTGCAGAAATGAGGATTTATATGCCAGCATTTAAGGACATCGTTGGACATGAGCAGATCATAGAACATCTGCAGAATGCGATTACCATGGATAAAGTTTCACATGCTTATATATTAAACGGACCGGACAAATCCGGAAAAATGATGATCGCAGAAGCATTTGCACAGACGCTGCAGTGTGAGGCAGTAAATAAAAAGTTAGAGGAACTTGCAGGTGAGACAGAATCTGAAAGAATAGAAAATAAATTTACAGCGGAGCCATGTATGGAGTGTCATTCCTGTAAACAGGCGGCGGGCAAAAACCAGCCGGATATCATCTATGTCAGCCATGAGAAGCCGAATACGATTTCGGTAGACGATATCCGTACACAGTTAAACAATGACATTGTCATTAAGCCATACAGCAGCAAACATAAGATTTATATTGTGGATGAAGCGGAAAAAATGAACCAGCAGGCGCAGAACGCACTGTTAAAGACAATCGAGGAGCCGCCTGCATATGCGGTGATCCTGCTTTTGACCATCAATGCGGAGAGTTTTCTTCCGACGATCTTATCCCGCTGTGTGACGCTGAATTTAAAGGCGGTGCCGGATGAGAAGATCAAAAAATTTCTGATGGCACATTACCAGATTCCGGATTACCAGGCAGATGTCTGCGTGGCATTTGCACAGGGAAATGTCGGAAAAGCGATCCAGCTTGCAGCATCGGATGATTTTAATGAATTAAAGGCATCTGCGCTTCAGCTCATCAAGCGTCTGCACGACATCGACCTCTATGAGATGACAGAGGCGGTAAAGCAGATCAGTGAATATAAGCTTCAGATCAACGATTACTTTGATCTTATGATGATCTGGTATCGTGATGTACTTTATTATAAAGCAACAAAGGATGTAAACGGCCTTATTTTCAAGGATGAGGTCTATGACATAAAAAGACAGGCAGAGCAGAGTTCTTACAATGGAATCGAAGAAATTTTACAGGCACTGTCAAAAGCACAGGTGCGTTTAAACGCAAATGTAAATTTTGATCTGGTGATCGAGCTGCTTCTGCTGACCATAAAGGAGAATTAACATGATAAAAATAGTAGGAGTCCGTTTCCGGAATGCCGGTAAAATTTATTATTTCGGACCGGGAAATCTGGATCTGACTGCAGGAATGCACGTAATTGTGGAAACTGCGCGTGGTGTGGAGCTGGGAACAGTCATGATACCGACAAGGGAAGTGAATGATGACAGCGTGATCCAGCCGTTAAAACCGGTCATCCGTATTGCAACGGAGGCAGATGAAAAGACAGCATTAAAGAACCGTGAAAAAGAAAAAGAGGCATTTAAGATCTGCCTGGAAAAGATAGCAAAACATAAGCTTGATATGAAGCTGGTGGAGGCGGAGTACACGTTTGACAATAATAAGCTGCTCTTTTATTTTACGGCGGACGGACGTATCGATTTCCGCGAGCTGGTAAAAGATCTTGCAGCGGTTTTCCGTACCAGAATCGAGCTGCGCCAGATCGGTGTCCGTGATGAGACAAAGATCATGGGTGGGATTGGAATCTGTGGAAGAGAACTTTGCTGTCATTCCTATCTTTCCGAGTTTGTCCCGGTATCCATCAAGATGGCAAAAGAGCAGAATCTGTCCTTAAATCCGACAAAGATTTCCGGTGTCTGTGGACGCCTGATGTGCTGTCTGAAAAATGAAGAAGAAACTTATGAATATTTAAACAGCCGTCTGCCAAATGTGGGGGATTATGTGACCACGGATGATGGCTTAAAGGGAGAGGTATCTTCCGTCAGTGTACTGCGCCAGATGGTCAAAGTACTCGTGGAAGTGGATGACGAAAAGGAAATCCGTGATTACTCTGTGGATCAGCTGAAATTCAAACCAAAACGCAGAAGAGATCATGTAAAGCTGACTGCGCAGGAATTAAAGGAACTTTCCGCATTAGAAGATAAGGGAGGAAAATCCAAAATTGACGATGCCAAATAATCTGGTTTATGAACAGGAGAGACTTGATGAACTGCATCGCAACGGCTATTTTATCATTCAGGATCCGAAAAGGTTCTGTTTTGGGATGGATGCCGTTTTGCTTTCCGGGTTTGCAAAGGCAAAAAAAGGGGAGCGCGTGCTCGATCTTGGTACCGGTACGGGAATTATCCCGATCCTGATGGAAGCCAAAACAGAAGCAGAAGATTTTAAGGCGCTTGAGATCCAGGAAGAAAGTGCGGATATGGCACGCCGGAGCGTGTGCTATAACCATCTTGAGGATAAGATCGAGATCGTGACCGGAGATATCAAGGAGGCATCTGCGATATTTGGAGCATCTTCGTTTGATGTGATCACCACAAATCCGCCGTATATGATCGGGACACATGGACAAAATTCGCCGTCTGCGGCAAAGGCGATCGCCAGACATGAAGTGCTATGTACACTGGATGATATTTTGCGGGAAACCGCGAAAATGCTTGTGCCGGGAGGCAGGTTTTATATGGTGCACCGGCCGTTCCGTCTCGCAGAGATCATGAGTAAAATGGTCGAGTACAAGATCGAGCCGAAGCGCATGCAGCTTGTCTATCCGTTCGTGGATAAAGAACCGAATATGGTGCTGATCGAGGGGCTGCGCGGTGGAAAATCAAGACTTGCCGTGGAAAAACCGCTGATCGTTTATAAAGAACAGGGCGTGTACACGGACGAGATTTATGATATTTATGGGTATTAGAAAGGATAAATTAAAATATATGTTTAATGATATAAAGATAGGACCGGTTACATTTCATATGTATGGTCTTATGATTGCGATCGGTTTTGCAGCGGCACTTATGATGTGTTTAAAGCGTGGAAAAAAACGTGGCTTGAACGAGGATATTATCTATGGAATCTTCTTCTGCGCGATCTTTGGTGGAATGATCGGCTGCCGGCTGATTTACTATATTGTAGAAATCCCGGAGATTTTAAAGGATCCATCCATACTCTGGAATTTTAAAAACGGATACGTTGTTTACGGCGGGATCATTGGCGGTGCACTGACCAGTTTCATCTACTGCCGTGTCAAAAAAGAACGTTTTCTGCCGTACTTTGATCTTGTTATGCCTGCTGTATCATTTGCGCAGGGATTCGGGCGTCTCGGCTGTTTCTTTGCAGGCTGCTGTTACGGCAGGGAGACAGATTCATGGTTTAGCATTACATTTACCCACTCCGACTTTGCACCGAACGGTGTAAAACTTCTGCCGACACAGCTGATGTCATCTGCCGGGGATTTCCTGATCTGCGGACTGTTACTGCTCTATGCGGGAAGAAAACCGAAAGAGGGACAGGTCGCAGCAGGATATATGGTGCTTTACGGAATCGGAAGATTTATTATTGAATTTTTCCGGAACGACTACCGCGGAAGCATTGGAGTGCTTTCCACATCACAGATCATTTCGATCGGAGTTGTGGCAGCGGGAGTTGTGTTTTATCTGGTGATGAATTTCCGAAACTGCAAAGGTGTCACCCCATAATATTTTTTAAACATCCGTATAAAATTAGCGGGGTAATGATAACCGCACTGTAATGCAATTTCATCGATGCCAAGGAGTGTTTCACTTAACAGTTTTGCCCCATATTCCATCTTAAGAGAGATAATATAGTCGGAAATGGTCGTGTCGTATTCGTGGAGAAACGCATAATTTAGTTTTTGCATGGATAAAGAAACCTGCTCACTCAGTTCATGGACGGTGGGCGGGTTTTTATATTGTTCGGTCAGAATATCGTGTGCGAGGTGCACAGCAGAAAGGTCAGCGGTCGAGAGCGTAATCGTTCTTGTATCGCTGACTTTTATTGTGTGCATTACTTTGCCATGTGGAATATGTTGTTGACCAGCTTTATTTATTGTGGTCCGCACAGATGTTGCAGGCAAAGTTCCGGCAGGAACAGATTTGGGTGCAATCACATGAGATGAGTTTTCCTCAAATTCTTCTGCAAGCAGTGCGAGACACTGTAAGATCAGTCCTTCTAAATACAGCGGTGTAAGCGCATCCTTTTCATGCAGAAAATGCATCTGGTTCAGCAGATTGATCACTCTGGTGGGGAGCATTTTATAGGTATAATTTGTCTCGAACGCGGACAGACTGACACAGTCAGGAAAAACAGGATGAAGAATATTTTCTATGAAATCAGCCGAAACCGTCAGTTCCAGTCCGTGAAAATGGTCCCCGGCACGCCATGCCTGCTGGCCTTTGATATTTTCCTCCAGCACAATAAAAGAAGAAGGTGTAAAAGAAGCCGCATCCTTTTGATAAAGCTTAAAATGCGTCTTCCCGGAAAGCATTACCCCAAACCGAAGCTGTCTCGCAGGATTCCGAAAAGAAACCGAAAAATCCTCCGGAATCGTATAATCCGCAATCCCAAGCTGATAACACCCCTCGCGGCAATAGATACAGCAATACCCACCTTCCGGGTGTTTCCTGTCACTGTAACAGGTATAATTTCCATTCATTTCCGGTAAGAAATGAAGCTGTTCAAACATAAAAGCCTGAAATTCATTTGTACTTGAAACAAGCATCTAAGAAAAACCTCCTTCTTAATTTCTATACCTCATTTTCCCCATTCCCGCAATAAAATAATCATTTGCTAAACAAAAATTATCAATATCCATGCAACACTTGCAAACAATCAAATGCATGATAAAATAGACTTACTTTTGTTAGTGCAAACTAACACTTGCAATATATCTTGCAGTTTGCAGACAAAACAATTGCGAAGAATGAAAACAAAACATAAAGGAGAACTTTTACATGAAAAAAATCATTTATTTTCCATTATCACGGCAGGTATGCTTACCATCACCCTGTTAGCGGGATGTGGGAATACAGGCAGCAACGCAAATGCAGACACAGGAAGTAACACAAATACGGTGCAGGAGAGTACAGAGGATCAGGCATCCGCAGTACCGGAGAGCGAAGCGCAGATAACCGGGGAAGGACAAAATGGTGAGACAATTATTGTGACGGACGTCCGCGGTGAGGTGGAGATTCCGGCAGATCCTCAGAGGATCGTAGATTTAAGCGGCAACAGTGATATCTTATCGATCCTTGGCTATTCCGTTGTGGGAACCGCAAACAGTGATGCTTATGACTATACAAAATTCCCAACCTATCTTGAGGATACATTACAGGGAGCTGAAATTTTAGGTTACAGTATGCAGGATACGATGGATATTGAGGCAGTTATGAATTTAGACCCTGACCTGATCATCATTTCCACGGTTCAGGAAAAAATGTATGACCAGCTTTCTGAGATCGCACCGACAGTCATGATCCAGTTAGAAGCGCTGAACTGGAAAGAAGATATCCGCACGCTTGCACAGGTATTTGGCAGAGAGGATGCGGCAGATCAGTGGATCAGCTCATATGAAGAGAAGGCGAAAGAAGCCGGAGAAGCAGTCCGTGCTGCGTATGGAGAGGATACCAGTTATCTGTCATTTTTAGCGAGCGGTGGACAGTTCTTTGTATTCACAGGTGCCGGATTTGGAAGTGTGCTTTATGAAGATATGGGACTTGCAAAACCGGAAGGTCTGCCGGAGCAGAGTGATATTTCCCTGCCGGTCGTAACATATGAAGGTCTGGCATCGATCGGAGCAGATTATATTTTCCTGATGGCAACGGATGAAGACAAAGCAGAACTTGACCAGAATGCAGTCTGGAATAGTCTGCCGGCAGTACAGAGCGTACAGGTGGTAGAACTTCCGGCATCACCGTATTTTAATCAGGGTTACAGTCGATCGGACGTGAGCTGCTTTTAGATGAGATTTTGGAGATGTTAGATGGAACGGCAAAGAATTAAGCGGACCTGGGGTGTTGCGATTGCAGGTGTCTGTCTGCTGATACCGGGAATTTTGCTTGCGGTCTGTATGGGCGCCATGGAGATTCTGCCGGTGGATATCTGGAATGGCATTTTTCATAATACAGGATCTCTTACGGATATGATGATCCGCGACGTACGGCTTCCGAGGGTGATCTGTGTACTGGTGACAGGCGGTATCCTTGGAATGACCGGAGCAATGATGCAGGGGGTGACGCGAAATCCGATTGCGGAACCGTCACTGCTCGGAATCAGTCAGGGGGCGACGCTTTTTGTCGCCCTTCTTTACGCATCAGGAATTGGTGCAACTGCAGGAAATACGCTGCTTGCAGCATTGCTTGGAGCGTTTTTTTCCGGTGTGCCTGTACTTATATTTACCATGAAAAATCCGGGAAATTTAAGCATTACAAAATTACTTTTAGCGGGAACGGCAATGAGCACCTTTTTTACGGCACTCACTTCGGTGGCGGGCCTTTTGTCGAATCAGTCACAGATGGTTGGATTCTGGGTATCCGGCGGATTTCGCGGGGCAACGTGGCTGGATGTAAAAATTATTTTAGCGGCAGGGATACCGGGATTTCTGGCAGCAGTGCTCCTTGCACCGAAAATTAATGTGATAAGTCTCGGAGATGATATGGCAACCGGACTTGGTATCCATCCGCAGAGGGTGCGTTTTATCACAATTCTTTTGATGATTCCGTTATGTGCGGCAGCAGTGGTGGTGGGAAAAACAATAGGTTTTGTCGGACTTATGATTCCACAGACGATAAGGCTGTTTGCAGGTACAGATTACAGGCGGGTAATTCCGCTTAGTTTTCTGTGCGGAGCCGTACTTTTAACTTATGCGGATATTGCAGCGCGCATGATCTATCAGCCATATGAAGTACCGATTGGAATTTTTACAGCAATGCTTGGAGTGCCATTCTTTTTATACATGGCGGGAAAGGAGCGGGGATGATGCGTATGAAAAAAAGAAAAACAGCAGTTTTTGCGTGCGTGATCGTATTATTTTTCTGTGCCATCCTCTTGGGACTTTGCTGGGGCAGTTATGAGATATCGGTGCATGAAGTCATTGCGACGCTGCTTGGAAATGGAACAAAAATACAGAATACGGCAATTTTTGGAATCCGTTTACCGCGTATCCTGCTTGGTATTTTTGTGGCGGCAGGGCTTGCGATATCGGGCGGTGTTTTACAGACAATGACAAGGAATGAGCTTGCTGACCCGGGAATCATTGGCATCAATGCGGGCGGTGCAACGGCAGCAGTGTTGTTTATCCAGTTTCAGACAAACGCATATTTCAGTGAACTTGGGACATTTTCTATTTATCTGCTTCCACTTATGGCAATTTCAGGGGCACTTGCAGCGGCATTTTGCATTTATTTTCTCTCCAGCAGGAAAGGGTTAAAACCAAAACGTCTGCTTTTGACCGGAATTGGGATCAATGCCGGACTAAATGCGTTTATCACTTTTTTTATGTTCAAGGGAGGTCCTGGGGATTACAACCGGGTAATGATCTGGACGTCCGGCTCACTCTGGGGGGCCGGATGGGCATACGTCAGAGCTTTGGTACCCGTGATTTTACTTGGCGGGGCATATATTTTTTATAAAGGCCGAATGTTGGACGCGTTAAGTTTTTCGGATGAAACGGCGATTGGCTGGGGAATTTCCATCGAGCGTGAACGGAAAAAAATGTTGCTCTGTGCAGTTATTCTTGCGGGAGCATCGACTGCATTTGCCGGAAATATCGGCTTTATCGGACTGCTTGCGCCGCATGCAGCAAAAAAGTTGTTGGAAACGGACACCGGGTATCACTGCTTCTTGCGTCTTTGATCGCTGCAGTCATGCTGATTTTTGCAGATACGGTCGCAGGAAATTTATTTTCACCAATCGAGATTCCAGCGGGAATTGCGGTGTCGCTGGTTGGTGTACCGTATTTTGTATACCTGATGTGGAAGGAGTAGCGAGGATATGGAAACAATAAATGCGATAGAGGTAAAAGGACTCTGGGCGGCATATGAGGACCGCATGATCATAGAGGAGATGAATTTAAAAATACCGAAGGGAGACATCACGATCATTATCGGTGCAAACGGCTGTGGGAAATCCACGCTGTTGAAAGTGATTTCAAGAATTTTGCCTGCAAAGAGGGGTGAAGTCCGGATTGATGGAATGGATATCCGCAAAGAAAAAGCAGAACATATCGCCAAAAAAGTTGCTGTTCTCCCGCAGACTCCGACCTGTCCGGATGCAATTACCGTGCGTGAGCTGGTTTCCTACGGACGTTTTCCTTACCGCAAAGTGATTAGAGGCATGAGCCGCCACGACATAGAGCAGGTGGACTGGGCACTTGAAAAAACAGGTCTGACAGAAATTTCCGGCCGCCTTGTGACAGAATTATCCGGCGGACAGAGACAGCGCGCATGGATCGCCATGACACTTGCGCAGGAGACGGAAATGATCTTGCTTGATGAGCCGACGACATATCTGGATATGGCATATCAGCTGGACGTGCTGCAGCTTTTAGAGCGCATGAACCGGGAAAAACAGCTTACGATCGTGATGGTGCTGCATGACTTAAACGAAGCCTGCCGCTTTGCAGATCACATTATTGGACTGAAAAATGGCAAAGTTGTCTGCGAGGGAAAACCGGCGGATGTGATCACGAGGGAAAATATCCGGGAAATTTATGGAATTGATGCAAAACTGGTGATGAGTGATGGAGGATACCCGATCTGTATGGAATTTGACAGAGTTATAAAAACTTTATGATTTGTTCGATTTACAACCGTAATTGACTATGATAATTTAATATTAAGGCTCTTTGGTGGGGAAAATGCGCCGGAGAGTCTTTTCTTTTGTACGATTCCCGCCATCCGAAAAAATAGATGGTTTTGATGACAGATATCTGTCCGTAAAAACAGGTTTATCTGTGAAATATATCATCTATTAATCAGAGAAGGATTGGGGGAAATATCTATGAAATCAGGAAAAAAAGTCATCCGGGTGGCATTAGCCATCCTCTGCATGGTTTCCATGCTTTTTATTTCAGAGTATCAGAAAGTAGAAGTATATGCAGCCTCAGGATATGGTTTCATTTTCTTAAGTGCATATGAAAAAACATTAAAAACAGGGGACACTTATTGTCTGTCTGTGGTTTCATCCGGCAGTAAAAAAACGACATTTACATCCAGTGATTCAAAGGTCGCGTCGGTTAATACCTACGGAAAAATCACCGCAAAAAAAGGCGGGAAGTGCGACGATTACGGCAAAAACAAAAAATGCGGAGGCAAGCTGTAAGGTTACTGTCACAAAGACAAAAGTTACCTTAAATAAGACCAGCCTGATATTGGAAAATGGGGAAAGTGCAGTGCTTACGGCAGCCTCATCCACCGGGCATAAGGTGACGTGGAAGTCGGCAAAGACAAGCATTGCATCGGTAAGTGAAAATGGAAAAGTAACAGCAAAGAAGCCGGGAACAACTACGGTTACTGCAAAGGTTGACGGTACATCTGTGAATTGTAAAGTGACAGTAAAAAGTCCGACAGTCCGCCTGATGCCGTCTAAAATCTCGTTATACAGACGGGAAAAGTATAAACTTAAGGTATCTTCCACATCAAAAACAACACCAGTGTGGAAAACCAACAAAAAAAGTGTGGCGACTGTGGATGAAACAGGAAAAGTAACCGCGGTCAAACATGGAACGGCAGTCATTACTGTAACCGTAGATGGAGTCAGCAAAAATTGTGAAGTGACGGTCAGATCTCCAAAGATTACATTTGAGCAGACGACGATTACACTTCATCCGGGGGAACGTGCAAGAGTAAATGCGACGGTATCTTCCGGCAATCAGCCGGCGTATTCCTGCTCTAACTCCAATGTGGTGTCGGTAGATGCAAACGGGGTTATCACTGCGAAAGCAGCTGGCAGGTCTTATGTCTACGCCAGTGAGGATGGAACAAAGGAACGCATGACGGTGTATGTGAAAGAGAAGGAATAAAAGGTGCAGGGATTGTTGTATAGACAAAAACTGGAATAGGAACAAAAGCACAAAGTCAGGCATGGCATCAGATTGTGAAAGAAAATTGCTGCTGTTCACACAATAGGTGTGAACAACAGCAGGAAACAGATGGCGGGAAGTACAAAAGATAAATGGAAGTTGCATGTTTACACCAAAAATAAAATCCGCTAAAATATAGAAAATTACAGAATGCAGATACAATTCACAACAATAGAATGTTCGCAAAGCGCAGGCTATTATTTTTTATATCGGAGAAAGGCGGTAGTGAGGATGGAGGATATGACAGAAAAAGAACTGATCACGGTTTTAATTGATAAATATACAGATTTACAGCGCATCAAACGTGCAAACAATGGGGTGGAAAATCAGGAGCTGGAGTATCAGATCAAAGTGACGATTGCAAAGCTGGCATCTCTTGGAGTGTCCGTGGAGGATATTACGTTATGACAGAAAAAGAATGGCGCATGTTCAATGACATTCTTCTGGAAATCTATTATGCCGGAAGCCTGGAGACGTTTGGAGAAAGATGTTTAAAACTGATCCGTATATTGATTCCATATACGCAGGGTTATTTTTTAGTGATAGATGAAGACGGCAGGTTAGACGTGGCGCATTCGGTATTTGAAAATGTGGATCCTGTCATGAAACGGAAATACTTAGATACTTATTTTGCAAAAGACTATCTGATGCAGATGTGCAATTTTACAAAATCAATGGCATACCGCGATACCGATCTTTTAACGGATGAGAAACGAAGAGCATCGGTGATTTACCGTGAATATTTTAAACCCCGGAAATTAGATATGGGATGCGGGCTTATCATCATGAGATGGAAATTTTGCAGACATTTCTGCCTCATTTTGAAAAAAATGTTTTTGCCTATGCAAACCATTATGTTTCGGGTGCGGCTGATTATTTTGATGGCATCGAGCCGCTGCCGGAAGAATATCAGATAGTAAAAAGGCGTTACAGTGGTTTCTTTGGGACGGATCTGGAGATTTTATTAAAGGGACTTGGAATTGAGCATATCTATGGGGTTGGTTTGCTGACGGACGTCTGTGTACATTATACCTGTGCGGATGCACATCAGCATGATTATCACATTCATGTGGTGCGCGAGGCTGCGGGAGGATCCTCTCTTACGGCGCATGAGGCAGCACTTGCGGCAATCGAATATTTACAGCATGGATCGGTGATCAGTGAGAAAGAGGTGTGTGAATGATGAAGAAAAAATAATTGTGATGGTATTTGTTTTGACGATGGCGTCAAATCCGTTTGTTGGATTGGCGCCATTTTATGTTGCGATGGATAAAGGATTTTTCAAGGACTGTGGACTTGATTTTTCCATGGTGGATTTTGATGATTCGAGTGCATCCTGCTCAGCATTGTTAGCTGGAAAAGTTGATCTTGCGTATACAACTTTGGATGCAGCGATCATTGCGGAGAGCCAGTATGAAGAAGATATGTTAGATGTAACGGCAATCGTGGACGAGTCTGCCGGAGCGGATGGAATCCTTGTCAAAAATGATATTAACAGTATTGCAGATCTGAAAGGAAAGACAGTCGGCGTGTCTATCAACCAGACGTCACATTATCTGCTGATGCAGGCGCTGGAGACGGCAGGTCTTACAGATGCAGATGTAGATCTTGTCAATATGACATCTTCGGATGCAGGAGTATCTTTTATCAGCGGTGATCTGGATGCGGCTGTCACATGGGAACCATATCTTAGCAACGCGGTAGAGCAGGGAGTTGGAAAACTCATTTTTTCCAGTAAAGATGCCCCGGTTTCTATTTTGATAAAGGAATTATTGAGAAGCCAGTGGAACCGTCACAATTACTGGCAGAAGAATAATAGCAGGATCCGGCTGCTTTTAACGGATATTGTCGTATGATTTTTCCTGTGATAGAATTGGGGAAAATACGAGTTGGAATGAGCAGATATGGAAAACACATTAAAAGAAACAGAATGGCTGACCATCAATAAAGTGTTGCTGGAAATGTATGATATTACCAATATTGATCAATTTACGGAACGGGTGTTAAAAACTTACCGTATGTTGATCCCATATACGAAAGGATATTTCATTGTTTTTAATGAAGCAGGCGGCATTGAAAGCGAAAAATCGTCCTTTATTGAGATGGAGCCGGGAGTCTATGAAGAATATCTGGATTCTTATTATGAAAAAGACTACATGAAATATACATTTGAATTGTCTGAGCATACGATCACTTACCGTGATACCGATATTATGGAGGAGTCACTGCGGCAGAAAACAGAGTTTTATCAGGGATTTTTAAAACCGAATCATATCCCGTTTGGCGCGGGGATACTGCTTCGCAGATATGGAAAACCGATTGGTATTGTTAATTTTTTCCGAAGTGAACTTCTTGGGGATTTTTCGGACAAAGATATGTTTATCTTAGAAGTGCTAAAGGGGCACCTTTCCCATAAACTGGCAGGACTACTCAATGGAACAAAGCAGGCGGCAGGCAACAGGAATAAGATGCTTGCACATCTTGCGGCAGAATTTGAACTGTCAGAGCGGGAAAAAGAAGCACTGACCTGTATGGACGGGGGAATGACAAATGCCCAGATCGCAGAGAATATGGGAATCAGTCTTTCTACGGTAAAAAAACATGTTTACCATATTTTTGAAAAAGTAGGGGTAGACACCAGAGCGCAGCTTCGTAATGTTTTAGAGACATATAACTCTACAAAGTTCTAAAAAAGTTCTAATTATACAGAAAAAAATGCATACAAAGTTCAATTGTCACATTATTTTTCCGATGCTACAATCAGTGCATAAGAAAACAGAAAGAGGAAATGCAAAGGTGCATAAAAAGCAGCCTTTGCGTTTCTTCTTTTTTTGTACCCAAAATAAGCGTTTGATCAGCAGATTCAAAGAAAGGTGGAAATTATTATGAAGAAAATCTGGAGCAGGACATTAAGACCGGGAGAAAAATGGTCAGGAAATATTGGACGTGGAAAATATATTCATTTCAAGGCGCTCGGCGATGACGCAAATGTTTCCATGTTGATGTACAACATGTTAGATACTTCGGAGCGCTATAACATGCCGGATACGTTAAAAGCACAGTTTATTTCCTCCCTGACAAAAGGAAATGTGCTGATGAGCGATAACGGACGTGTGTTGGCCAGTATCGTGGAGGACAGCCTTGGATGGCATGATACGATCTCAGGATATACGACAAGGCTTCTTACCGATGAAAAATACGGAAAGACAACTTACCAGGAGATGAGAAATGACTGGTACCGCTGCGGTGAGGAGAACTTCAAAATGGAGCTGGTGCGCAACAATATGAGCGCGAGAGATTTGGTCCCGTGCGTGAACCTTTTCTCAAAAGTTTACATTGAGGAAGATGGCAGCATGCATTTTGAGGAAGGCCACTGTAAAGAGGGAGCAACCGTAACACTCCGCACGGAAATGGATATGATCTTTATCGTATCAAATACACCAAACCCGTTAGATCCGGCAAAAGAATTTCCTTCGGTTCCGGTTTCCATCGAAGTATATGATGCACCGGAAGTTGATCTGACCGATGAATGTGTCAACTATCGCCCGGAGAACTACAGAGCATTTGAAAATACATGGGAATATTACAACCTGCTGGGACGTTAAAAGGTAGAACGGAGCCAAATCAGTAAACAATCAGGCAGAGAAAATTGTTGTAGAAAACGGAGGTTAAGATATGTACGGATTTATAGAGAAAACAAGTGATTTAAAAGAAGAAAATGCAATTTATAACGAAGTCGTGGAAGCGGGAAAAGGCTGGATGCATGAACTGCTTCCGGGACAGTCCTTAAGAATTGTAGACATGGAAGGAAATCAGGCAGTCGATACCACATTTTATGACATGACCAACCCGGAGGATCATTACGGAGCAATCCCAACGATCGTGATGCAGAAAAATATCTATCTGACTACGGGTACGATCCTTAGAACCGAGTCGGGGAAACCGCTGTTAGAGATCACAGCAGATCTGACCGGGCGTCATGATACGATCGGCGGTGCATGTTCCGCGCAGAGCAATACCGTAAGATATGCAAGAGAAAAAATTTACATGCACAACTGCAGAGACAGCTTCATGTTACAGCTTGCAGACGATACGCATGGTTTCATGAAACGTGACCTTGCCCCAAACATTAACTTTTTCATGAATGTTCCGGTGTCAAAGGATGGCGGTTCAAAATTCGATGATGGTGTTTCTGCACCGGGCAAATATGTGGAGATGAAAGCGTTAGAGCATACGATGGTGTTAGTCAGCAACTGTCCGCAGCTCAATAATCCATGTAATGCATACAACCCGACCCCAATCAAGATGCTGATCTGGGACGCAGAGTAAAAATGTGAAAAAAGTTTGGAGGATTCCCTATGTTTGATAAAGTACTGATAGCAAATCGTGGAGCAATCGCAGTTCGAATTGAACGTACCTTAAAGAAAATGGGAATCGGCAGTGTTGCTGTATATTCGAAGGCGGATCAGGATAGTTTACATGTGGAACGTGCAGACGAGGCAGTATACATTGGCGATGGTACGGCAAAAGAGACATACCTCGATACAAAAAAAATCATAAAAGCTGCATTAGATACCGGTGCAAAAGCCATCCATCCGGGATACGGATTTTTGAGTGAGAATACAGATTTTGCGAAAGAATGTGAGGAGAACGGCATTAAGTTCATTGGACCGGATTCTGAACAGATCAAGTTATTCGGTTTGAAACATTCCGCAAGAGCACTTGCAGAGAAGGCAGATGTTCCACTGTTACCTGGAACCGGACTTTTGTCCGGAGTGGAAGAAGCAGTTACAGAGGCAGAAAAAATCGGATATCCGGTTATCTTAAAGAGCACCGCAGGCGGCGGTGGAATCGGAATGAGGATCTGTAACTCCACCGAAGAATTACGGCAGGCTTATGATGCAGTTTGTCATCTCGCTGCAGCAAACTTTAATGATGCCGGCGTATTTCTTGAAAAATATGTAACGCGTTCCCGCCATGTGGAAGTGCAGATTTTCGGCAACGAATATGGTGAGACAACAGCACTGGCAGAGAGAGACTGTTCGGTACAGAGAAGAAACCAGAAAGTAGTTGAGGAAAGCCCGGCACCAAACCTTTCGGATGAAGTCAAGGGAAAAAATGTATGCGGCAGCAGAACGGCTTGCAAAGGAAGCTTCCTACAGAAGTGCCGGAACGGTTGAATTTTTATATGATGATCAGACGGAAGGATTTTATTTCCTTGAGGTAAATACAAGACTTCAGGTAGAACATGGTATCACAGAGGAGGTACTTGGGATCGACCTTGTGGAGTGGATGGTCAAAGAGGCTGCCGGTGAGTTAAAAAATATAAAATCACTGGTACATAAGCCGCAGGGACATGCGATCGAGGTTCGTGTCTATGCTGAGGACTGCATTAACGGATTCCGCCCTGGCACAGGAAAGATCGATGCGGTTACATTTTCACCGGAAGCGCGTGTGGAGACCTGGATCCAGAAAGGTGTGGAGGTAACATCCCTTTATGATCCGATGCTTGCAAAACTGATCGTACATGGAAGTGACCGTGCCGATGCGATCGCAAAGATGGAACGTGTACTTAAAGATTCAAGAGTGTACGGAATTACCTCAAATATGCAGTATTTAGCAGCACTGTTAAAAACAGAAACCTATCAGACCGGTGCATTATTTACCGGAATGTTAAAAGATTTTATGCCACAGGAGCATGCAATCGAAGTACTTGACGGCGGAGTACAGACAACGGTTCAGGATTATCCGGGCATGATCGGTTACTGGTTTGTAGGAGTTCCACCTTGTGGCCCAATGGATGCTTATAACTTCCGAATTGGAAACAGCATTCTTGGCAATGATGAGAGTGCACCGGGATTAGAGCTGACATTAAGAGGCGGCAGTTACCGTTTCCGTACAACCGTAAGTTTCTGTATCACAGGTGCAGATATGAAGGCAACCTTAGATGGAGTGGAGATCCCGATGTATCAGGTGGTACATGCATCCGCCATGCAGGTGTTGAAATTTAAAGACTGTAAAGTCGGAATGAGAACCTATCTCTTAGTGGCAGGCGGATTTGATATGCCAAAGATCATGGGCAGCAGTTCTACCTTTATTGATGGAAAATTCGGCGGACACAACGGACGTACCTTACGCACCGGAGATGTGCTTCGTTTACAGGAAAAATGTGTGATCGATTCGATCGATTCCATGCCGGAAAAATATCGTCCAAAACTGACGAATGAGTGGACGATCGGTGTGATCCCGGGGCCACAGCCGACACCGGAATATTTGAAACCGGAATACTTAAAGACCTTAACAGAATCTGAGTATGAGGTAAACTTTAACAGCGCGAGAACCGGTATCCGTTTAAATGGCCCGATCCCTCAGTGGGTACGGGAGGATGGCGGCGAGGCAGGACTTCATCCGTCAAACATTCACGACAATGCCTATGCGGTAGGTACCCTGGATCTGACCGGTGACCAGTCCATTTTACTTGGACCGGACGGTCCGAGCCTTGGCGGATTTGTATGTTCCGTGACAACGGCAAAAGGTGAAATGTGGAAATTGGGACAGCTTCATCCGGGCGATAAAGTTCACTTCAGGCTTCTTGATTTAGATCAGGCAAAGGAAATCCGGGAAGCGGAGGAAGCAAATCTTCGTCATGAACATCAAGAAGTTGTACTGCCGGAGCAAAAAGATCTTGATTATCATTACGCAATCCTCGCGGAGGAAACGGCAGCGGGAACAAAGATCGTTGCAAGACTTGATGGTGAAGATAATATTCTGGTGGAATACGGAGAGATGGAACTCGATATTGCGATCCGTTTCCGTGTTCACGTTCTAATGCAGGAGTTAAAGAAAAAAAATCTGCCGATTATTGATCTGACACCGGGCATCCGTTCCTTACAGGTACATTTTGATATTGAAAAGATTTCTCTTAAGGAAATGCTGGCAGCGGTACTTGAAACCAACCGCACATTACCGGAACTTTCCGATGTAACGGTTCCGTCAAGAATCATCTGGCTTCCGTTATCCTGGGATGATCCGCAGACACAGCTTGCAGCGAAGCGTTATCAGCAGACGGTAAGACCAAACGCACCATGGTGTCCGAGCAACCCGGAATTTATTCGCAGGATCAACGGCTTAGACAGCATAGAGGATGTAAAGAAGATCGTATTTGATGCGGATTATCTGGTACTTGGACTTGGCGATGTTTATCTTGGAGCTCCGGTTGCAACACCCGTTGATCCGAGACACCGTATGGTAACGACCAAATACAACCCGGCAAGACCATGGACACCGGAAAATGCAGTTGGAATCGGCGGCGCATACCTGTGTGTATATGGTATGGAGGGTCCTGGCGGTTATCAGTTTGTCGGACGTACCATTCAGATGTGGAATCCGTTAAAAGAGACAGAATATTTCAAACATGGAAAACCATGGCTGTTGGATTTCTTTGATCAGATCCGTTTCTATCCGGTCAGCGCAGAGGAAATCTTAAAAGACAGAGAAGATTTTCTTCGTGGCAGGTTCAAGATTAAGATAGAAGAGACAAGCTTCAACCTTGGAAAATATGAGCAGTTCTTAAAGGAACATGAAGATACGATCCGGGTATTTAAAGATCATCAGGAAGCATCTTTTGAGGCAGAGCGGAAGATGTGGAAAGAAAAAGGACTCGATGAGTTTGATTCCGAGACACAGGATGCACCGGCAATCGTGGAAGAAACCGTACCGGACGGCTGTGAGGCAGCAAGAACCAATATTCCGGGAAGTGTATGGAAGGTATTAGTCGAGGACGGACAGAAGGTCAGAGAGGGGGACACTCTTGTGATCTTAGAGAGCATGAAAATGGAATTCCCGGTTACGGCAGAGTACAGCGGAATCATTGAAAAAGTATATTTAAAACCGGGCGAACAGGTAAATTCCGGACAGCTTGCGGCAAGTATCCGCGTGTAAAAGGAGAGTGATAAATATGAAATATTTCCCCAAAAAACTGACAATGACATGGATCAGAAACAGTTATAAAGAAGGATCACTTACTCCGGAGGAGCTTGCCGGCGAGATCGTGCGCCGGGCAGAAAAGTACAGGGATTATAATATCTGGATTGTCGCGCCGGATCTGAAACGGATGATGGATTACATTGAAAAACTTCCAAAAGATATGGAATCACTTCCATTATGGGGTATCCCGTTTGCAGTCAAGGACAACATTGATGTGGCGGGATCTCCTACGACAGCAGCGTGTCCGGATTATGCATATGATCCAAAAGAAGATGCAGCGGTTGTAAAAAAACTGATCGAGGCAGGTGCATTTCCGGTCGGGAAAACCAACTTAGACCAGTTTGCAACAGGTCTTGTCGGAACAAGAAGCCCTTATGGAGAAGTAAAAACGCACTTGATCCAGAGCTGATCAGCGGTGGATCAAGTTCCGGTTCCGCAGTCTCTGTGGCACTTGGAATGGCAGCGTTCTCACTGGGAACAGATACCGCAGGTTCCGGCCGTGTACCGGCAGCATTAAACTGTCTGGTCGGCTACAAGCCGTCTCTCGGCGCCTGGTCGACCAAAGGAGTGGTTCCGGCATGCGCAAGCCTTGACTGTGTCACCGTGTTTGCAAACAGCCTGGAAGATGCAGAGGAAGTCAACCTTGCGGCACGCGGCGTGGATGAAGAGTGCTGCTGGTCAAGGGAGTACAAAGAGCCACTGCCAAAACTTCCGAAAAAAATCTGTCTGGCAAAAGACGGTGTGACATTTTATGGACCATATGCAGATATTTACAAAGCAAAATGGGAACAGGCGAAAAAGCGGATCGAGGATATGGGGATTACCGTGGAATATATCGATTACACGATGTTTTCAAAGGCAGCATCCATTCTTTATGACGGACCCTGGGTGGCAGAGCGCTGGAAAGATCTCGGTGATTTCGTGGAGAGCCACCCGGGAAAAGTATTTCCGGTAACAGAAACAATTTTAAGGTCAGGCGATAAACCGGAGCACACGGCAAGAAAAGTATTCGAGGCGATGCACCAATTACAGGAATACCGGATGCGGGCAAGACACATTTTAAAAGACGCCGTTCTCATCATGCCGACGGCGGGCGGTACATTTAAAAGAGATGATGTCAGAAAAGATCCGATTTCCACAAACAGTCAGATGGGACTTTATACAAATCACTGTAACCTGCTTGATATGTGCGCCATAGCAGTGCCGGAAAATACGGCAGATACAAGCATTCCGTTTGGAATCACTATTTTCTCATTATCCGATCAGGAGGGCGAGATCCTTGGTACAGCGGAACAGTTTTTACAGACACAGAGCATTCCGTTTGCGGTATGCGGACTGCATAAAAAAGGATTTCCATTGGAAAGCCAGCTGACAGAGCTTGGGGCTTCCTATCGGGAAAGTGTAAACACCGCACCACATTACAGGCTGTACCGTCTGGATACGGTACCGGAAAAACCGGGGATGGTGTATGACGATAAAAAAGGCGCTGCGATCGCAGTTGATATCTATGAACTGCCGGTTGTGAGTGTCGGAGCATTTTTAGGTGAGATCAGGAAACCACTCTGTATCGGGAATGTGGAATTATCCGATGGCAGGATCGTTAAAGGTTTTCTTTGTGAGGAATACGGGCTGGCAAACGCAAAGGAGATCACTGATATCGGGAAGTACGAAGTGTAACAATAAAGACGTAATAACAAACATGTAATGATAAAAGGCATAAATAAGGAATGAAGTAGTTAATGAACAATAAGCAGGAAGAAATGGAGGAAACAAACATGAAGATGATAAAAGCGATTGTCAGACCGGAAAAATCAGAGGATGTGCTCGATGCACTGCTTGCAGGCGGTTTTGCAGCAGCAACCAAAATGAGCGTGCTTGGACGTGGAAAACAGAAAGGTTTAAAAGTAGGTGACACCTATTATGATGAAATCCCCAAAGAACTGATCATGCTTGTTGTGGAAGATGGGGACGTGGATAAGGTGCTGAAAGTAATTGTTGAGAACGCGAGAGTGGATAAAAACGGAACCTACGGAGATGGAAAAATTTTTGTCAGCGATGTGGAGCGTGCAATCACGATCAGCAGTGGAAAAGACGAGTTATAGGACGGAGGTGCCGCGATGAAAGAGGTAATGATTATATTAAGACCGAAAATGTATTTTCCGACAAAAGATGCCTTAGACCAGGCGGGATTTCATTCTATGACGATCCGTGAGATCATCGGGCGGGGAAAATGTCCGGTACATTACGATTATGATGAGGGCGCACCGGTAAAACACAGACTGGTCGCTAAAAGAATGATCGATATGTTTGTCAGGGATGAAGATTTACAGAAACTGATCGACACGGTTGTGGAGGTTAATAAGACGAATCATGCCGGAGACGGAAAAATTTTTGTACTTCCGGTTAATGATGCGATCCGCGTAAGAACCGGAGAAAAAGGAATCGAAGCGATCATGTAAGCGCAGTAAGAGGAAGAGGAGGACAACCATATGAAAAAAATTAAGAGAAGTATCAGTATTCTGCTCATTGCAATGATGGCACTTGCCATGTTAGGAGGATGTGGAAATAACAGCACATCAGGAAACAGTACAGCAAATGGTGATAGTGCAAAAGCGACGGAAAAGACCGCAGATGCAGGAGAGGCAAAAGGAACAGAGAGCAATCCGTTCATCCTTGGTGTCAGTCCGATGTCCGGCTGGTATGCATGGTATGGCGTGAAGGACACCGGTATTTTTGAACAGAATGGTGTCTATGTTGACCTCCAGTTTTTCCCGGTATACAGTGATTCGCTGACCGCATTTTATTCCGGACAGGTGGATGGTATCTGTATCGCAGCTTCCGATGCGGTAGCGCCGGTCAATGAGGGTGTGGATTTTAAAGTTGTTTTAGTCAATGATAACTCCTACGGTGCAGATGGTATCGTGGTACAGGATGGAATTAACAGTATTGAAGATTTAAAGGGTAAGACAGTTGCAACTGAGGTTGGTACCTTAGAGCATATGTTTTTGCTGAAAATATTAGAAGAAAACAATATGACGGTCGATGATGTCAACTTTGTCAATATGACGATCAACGATGCAGGCCCGGCATTCATTGCGGGAAGTATCGATGCAGCAGTGCTCTGGGAGCCGACACTTTCCACAGCGATAGGTGCAGGTGGAAAACTTTTGTACAGCACAAAGGAAGAGCCTGGTTTGATCCCGGATACACTTGCGGTCAGACAGGAAGTGCTGGATTCAAGTTCCGATGCGGTACAGAAAATCGTCGATTCCTGGTTTGATGGTGTTGAAAAATTAAATGCAAGAGATGATGATTTCATTCAGGCAATCAGCGACGGTGCAGAACTTACCAGAGATGATTATATGACCATGTTAGACGGTGTTACTATTTTTGATAAGGCAAAGAATGAAGAAACTTTTAAAGACGGAGAGGATTATACCTATCTTTCTTATACGTTACAGAAATCGGCGGAGTTCCTGTTATCAACCAAGATGATCGATGAGATCCCGGATGATTTAAGCTCTATTTTGGATGATACCTACATTAAGGGGGCAGAATAATGATTCGAATTAAGATAAGAAAGGAAATCGACAGAAAAAAATATCTATTGTTTGCAATACTTTCATTTGTCATTGTACTTGCTGCGTGGCTGATTGCAAGTGAAAGTGGTGCGATCAAGGAAATTTTTCTTCCGAAACCACAAAATGTGGTGAACTACTATATAGAGTCCATCAAGGATGAAAGCCTGCTTCAGAACACAGGCATTAGTATTTACCGTATCACTCTTGGTTTTGTATATGCGGTTCTTTTAGGTGTTCCGATCGGTATTTTAGTTGGAACATTCAAAAAGGCAGAAGCATTTATCCGCCCACTGTGTGAGTTTGTCCGTTATATGCCGGTTCCGGCATTTGTACCTCTTATCATGGTATGGGTAGGCATCGAGGAAAGTGCAAAGATCACCGTCATTTTTATCGGTACATTTTTCCAGCTTGTCTTAATGGTTGCGGATGATGCGCTTGCGGTGCCAGATGATCTGATCAATGCCGGTTATACATTAGGTTCGAACACACCGAAAACGATCTTTAAGATCTTAATTCCGGCAATGATGCCAAGACTGATGGAACACTGCGGATGATGATCGGATGGGCATGGACTTATTTAGTCAGTGCAGAACTTGTTGCGGCAAATACCGGACTTGGGTACACTATTTTGAAATCACAGCGGTTTTTAAAGACGGATGCTATTTTTGCAAATATTATTCTGATCGGTCTGCTTGGACTGATCACGGACCGCATCTTTGCATTTTTAAATAAAAAACTGTTTCCGTGGGCGGCTGCGTAAACCGTTAGAAAGGTAAGGTTTTATCATATGGGATTTTTTAAGAAAAAAAAGAATACACTTCCGCCTGCGGAAGATCATATAGAGGCAAATCTTGCAAACAGTACCGTTTATGTCAGAGATTTGCAGAAAATATATCCATCTGCCAAGGGCGATGTCCAGGCGATGAAAGATGTGAATATCAATGTCATGGAAAATGAATTTGTTTCGATCGTAGGACCGTCCGGCTGTGGTAAATCCACTCTTTTGCGTATGATCGGCGGCCTTGACACTGCGACATCGGGAAAGATCGTCATTCAGGATCGTGACATCATAGATCCTGGAGCGGATCGTGGCATGGTATTCCAGTCCTATACACTTTTTCCGTGGATGACAGTCGGAGATAACATTAAGTTGGATTAAAACTGCGGAAAATGCCGGCGGACCAGCAGGAAGAGATTCTGAATAAATATTTAAAGATCATCAAACTGGAAAAATTCCGTGACAGTTATCCAAGGGAGCTTTCCGGTGGTATGAAACAGAGGGTTGCGATCGCGAGAGCACTGGCAAACAGCCCGGAGGTATTACTCATGGATGAACCGTTCTCTGCCTTAGACCCGCAGACCAAAGCGGACATGCAGCTTTTAATGCGCCAGATCTGGCAGGAGGAAAAGCCGACTGTTATTTTTGTCACACACGATATAGAGGAGGCAGTCTTTTTATCCAGTAAAATTTATGTGCTGACACAGAGACCGGGAACCGTAAAGGCAGAGGTTCCGGTATTGCTGCCATATGATCGTGATCTGTCACTCAAAGATACGGATGAGTTCATTGGACTCCGCAGGAGGTGAATCAATTAATTGAACATGAAAGCTTATCTTAGTATAACGCAGGATTTTCTTGTCAATTTTACGGAGTGGTTTTATAATGTGCTAATAAGAATCAGCATAATATTCCGAAAATGGAGAGAACGATGGCAGGAAAATTATATTTATGTGCAACACCGATCGGCAATCTTGAGGATATCACCTACCGGGTGCTTCGCACATTAAAGGAAGTGGATCTGATCGCAGCGGAAGATACCAGAAATTCCATTAAGCTGTTGAATCATTTTGAGATCAAAACGCCGATGACGAGTTATCATGAATACAATAAGATAGAAAAAGCATATCAGCTTGCAGATAAGCTGCGGGAAGGAAAAAACATTGCGCTGATCACGGATGCGGGTACGCCGGGAATTTCCGATCCGGGCGAAGATTTAGTGCGCATCTGTTATGAGGAAGGGATCGAAGTGACTTCCCTGCCGGGAGCAGCGGCATGTATTACGGCGCTTACGATGTCCGGGCTTCCAACAAGACGTTTTGCGTTTGAGGCATTTCTGCCGCGGGAGAAAAAAGAGCGGGCTGCTATTTTACAGGAATTAAAGGACGAAACGCGCACGATCATCATTTATGAGGCGCCGCATCATCTGGTCAAAACATTAGAAGAACTGTATGATACGCTCGGAGACCGGCAGATCTCTATCTGCCGGGAACTCACAAAACGCTATGAGGAAAAGATGCGTACGACGTTGTCGGACAGCCTTGTCTATTATGGTGAAAATGAGCCGCGCGGAGAGTATGTGCTCGTGATTCATGGAAAAACCTTCGAGGAACTTGCCGAGGAGGCAAGAAAGTCCTGGGAGGATATGTCGTTAGAGGAACATATGCAGGTATATGAAAGCCAGGGGACACCGCGCAAAGAGGCGATGAAACTGGTGGCAAAAGACCGCGGCATGAGCAAACGGGATGTATATCAGGCACTGCTGAAGGAAGAGTAGATTCGTCACTTCTGGTAAAAATCTTTCAGATAATCCTTTACGATTTGAAACGGTGCCGGGCCGATCGAAAGCACTGCCTGATGAAATGAGATTTCATTATAATCACTGCCAAAGATTTCCTTTGCATAGTCCTTTAATTCCAGAAACTGCAGATAACCCACATAATAACGGAGATAATTTGCCGGTTCTGATATGATATAGCGGTAAATCTCTGCAATGGTGTCCGGATCGCTGATCCCGTAATCGTTCCAGAATTTTATCGTATCGGCAAGCGACCAGCCATCATAATGGATGCCGATATCGGTCGAGGCATAAAGGCTTAAAAGGGCAGACTGGTTTAAGGCGAGAAGCGTTGCGGCATCCTCCCTCAGCCCGGCATAATGATAGGACATCATCTCCACATAGGTCGCCCAGCCTTCCACATATCCCGGATAGTTTAAAATACTGCGTATCGCCGGCAGTCCGGACTGATAGGACATGATCGTCTGATACAGGTGGCCGGGAAAACCCTCATGGGCGAGCGTTGTGAAATACCGCATGGTGGATGCATCCGTTTTTGCATTGATATAGATTGAATTGGCATTGTAATCATCAATTGGTGCAGTGATATAATAAGCCGGTGCAAGATAATCTTCCATACATTCCTCAATAGGACTGACGGTGTAAGAGACATCCGGAGCCTTTGGGAAATCTGCCTGCATCTGTTCTTTCAACTGTTCTAAAACAGAGGCGGGTTCTGCATAGGAAAGAGAAGCTTTCTGTGCATCTTTCCAGAGAGAGGGATTTGAATCCGTCAGGGCGGCCGCTTCACTTAGATCAGAAAGTCTTTTCTGACCGATCATAGTCTGTATATCCGCAATCGAATCCGCACAGCCGGTATTTTCGTAGACGAGATATTCGTAATAATCTCTGCCGTGTTTCAGATAACAGAGCCCTTTTTCATTTTTTCCGCTGCCAAGCAGGCTGGTTAAGGAAGATGCCAGTGAAGTATAGGCAGGGAAAATCACTTCTTTTACAATCTTTTCATTTTGTTTTTTATAGGCGGTCTTCTGTTCATCTGACAGATCCTTAAAAGCATCCACTTTTTTATTGAAAGTTAAGATCAGATAATGATCGTCCCCATCGTCTGCAAAACGGGAACACTGTTCGATCACACTTTTACAGATGGCATCGGACATAAAGAGCCCGGCGGCAGCTTTTTGTTTTTCAAAAGCAATGATCTGGTTAAAATAGGAACCGGTCAGGGGCAGCAGTTTCAGGTAAGTTTTGATGTCATCTTCGGAGGAAAAACGATACTCTTCATAAAGTACTGGAAGCTGTGCCTGAGTGCCGGAGGAAGGGTTTAAGTATTCTTCATAAAGTGAAAAATCAGTCCCCTTTTGCTCCATGGCAAGGTAATCCGACAAAATATCGTAAGTCAGCTGCCGGGGTTTGGAAAGTTTTTCGCGGTCAAAACGTTTTAGGGCGGCAGTCGTGTTTTCCAGGGCTGCACGGTTTTCCTTTGATGCCTGACTGGAAATACTGCCAAGTGAAATTGGAACTTCTGTGATTCCGTAAGATTCCGGGGAGGAGAGGGAAAAATGAAGGTTTATGGTATTCAGGGCAGCCTCCGAGCGGAAAAGCTGCAATAAAAACTCGTCAAAGGCATTCGCGGATGAGCTGTCTGTGCGTTGATTGTCATTATCAGTGGATTCAGAAGAAACGGAATCTGCCTGATCCGGTTCATATCCGGAAGAGATACGGGCAGACTGATCCGGAGCATGCCTGGAGAAAGCGCATCCGTCTGAGAAAACTGTGGGGAAAACGACCAGCAAAATGAGAAAAAGTGTGGATATCCGGCTTAAGCGTGGAAATTTGTGAAAAATATCAGAAAACCATATCAAGATAAAATACCTCAGTTCAAAAATCCAGGTGTTAGTGATATATATGTTGACATTTAGAAAAAATAACTGAAAAAGTTCTATATGAATAATGGTACATATATGGCGATATATAGAAATAAAATAAAAGAAAAACCGGAGAGGTACATATGAATTATCTCTGGGCATTTATGATCTTGACAGGCGTTGTATTTGCCGCATTTCACGGCACACTTCCGGCGGTTACGCAGGCAGCGCTTGACTCGGCAAAAGAGGCGGTAACACTCTGTATTACCATGATGGGAGTGATGTCTTTCTGGGTTGGACTGATGAAAATCGCTGAAAAAACAGGTATCATTGCAGGATTGTCAAGGCGTCTTGCGCCGGTGCTGCATTTTCTGTTCCCGGATATTCCAAAAGATCATCCGGCAAATAAATATATTGCCACCAATATGATTGCAAATATATTCGGACTGGGATGGGCAGCAACACCAGCCGGATTAAAAGCGATGGAGGCGCTGGCGGAATTAGAAAAAGAGCGTGGAAAGAAAGCATTTTCAGATGGCACAGTAAAAAAAGGGGAGCGGACCGCCAGCAACGAGATGTGTGATTTTTTGATCATCAATATTTCATCCCTTCAGATCATACCGGTAAACATTATTGCCTACCGCAGCCAGTATGGAAGTGTGAATCCGGCGCAGATCGTCGGTCCGGCACTGATCGCAACGACATGCAGTACACTGACTGCGATTATTTTTGTAAAATCAGACAAAATATTTACAAAATCTGACAAATAATTCGTTGTACTATTTGATAAAAGACATTATAATGAGAATAGATTTATGTGTAAGACAAATCCTCAGAGAAAGTGAGGGATACCAATGAAAAAAATAAGATCTTGATTGTAGATGATAATAAGCTCAACAGGCAGTCCCTGGCTGATATTTTCCGTAAAGCTTATCAGATCGTAGAGTCAGAAGACGGGAAAAAGGCACTGGAGTATCTGAAAAAGGATAAAGGACTTTCGGTAGCGGCAATTATACTGGATCTTATTATGCCTGTAATGGATGGATTTGCTTTCCTGGAGGAATTCAAAAAACACAGCGAATATAAGTATATTCCGATCGTCATTGCGACAACGGAAGACAATGTGGAAAATGAAAAACGCTGTCTGGAGTATGGGGTATGGGATTTTATACCGAAGTCATTCCACCGGGAGATCATCTGGTTTCGTGTCATGAACGCTATCAAAAGGAGCAAACAGCACTTTTTAGAGTATGATTCCCTGACAGGAATTTATAACCGTCAGATGTTTTACCAGAAGACGAGGGAGATGCTAGATGACAGTAAGGATCAGACATTTGCATTTATCCGGCTGGATATTGACCGGTTTAAAATGATCAATTCTTTCTATGGTGCGGCAGAAGGAGACCGTCTGTTAAGATGTATGGCGCACAATATCTGCGGTGTACTCAGTGCATATAAGACGTATACTTATGGCAGATTAAATTCCGATGTTTTTGGAATCTGTGTTGCGGTAGAAAAAGAACAGGATGCACTGCTGATCGCCCAGAAGATCCGGGAACAGGTGAAGAAAAACGGGGAGCTGCGCTGTTATCTTGAGACGTCGGCGGGATGTTATATCATCCGGGACAAGGAGATGGAGGTATCGGCAATCTATGAGCATGCTGTAATTGCGGCACAGGAATGCAAGGGGCAGTATATGCATCATGAGGCACTCTACACGGAACAGATGGGAAAAGAGATGCAGCGGGAGCAGCAGATCATAAACGAAATGGATACGGCACTTGAGGAAAAACAGTTTGTCGTTTATTTTCAGCCGAAGTATGAGTTAGATGGTTATACGCCGCGTGGCGCGGAAGCACTTGTACGCTGGAAAAAACCGGATGGGACGATGGTTTCACCGGGAGAGTTTATACCTGTTTTCGAGAAGAATGGTTTTATTATAAAACTTGATTATTATGTGTGGGATCAGGTCTGCCAGCTTATTGCCACGGCGTTAAGAGCAGGACGTAAGCCGGATCCGATCTCGGTGAATGTTTCCCGTGTCAACCTTTATAATCCAAATTTTTTAGAGTCACTGGTCAATCTTGTGGAAAAATACCGGATACCACCGGAGTACCTGCACTTAGAACTGACGGAGAGTGTTTTTTCCGATACGGAAAATGTCATCTTAAATGCGGTGAATTATCTGCACAAGGCAGGATTTACAATTCTGATGGATGATTTTGGAAGCGGATATTCATCTTTGAACGTGTTAAAGGACATTGATCTGGATGTACTGAAAATTGATATGAAGTTTCTTTCCAAAGGCAAAGATGATGGGCGCGGAGAAAAGATCTTAGCGGCAGTTATCCAGATGGCAAAAGCGCTGGATATGCCGGTCATTGCAGAAGGCGTTGAAGAAAAGAAACAGGTACAGATGCTAAAGAGACTTGGCTGTAATTATATTCAGGGATATTATTTCGCAAAACCGATGCCGCAGGAGGATTATGAACGGCTGGCGCGAAAATCGCATGAATAATGTGAATCGTTGATACATATAATAAACTAACAGCAGCTTCGGGAAGTGTCCTATGCAGATAATGATGTTTTTATCCGATATCATGATACCACTTCTGATTTTTTTGATTATCGGATATGGGCTGTTGTGCAGGCACAATATCTACGAAGAGTTTATCGAGGGAGCGAAAGACGGATTTGAAACAGTCATAGGGATCATGCCAACACTGATCGGACTGATGGTTGCTGTTGGAATCCTGCGTGCGTCCGGATTTCTGGAATGTTTTTCAAATGTATGTGCTATTTTCACAGAAAAGATCGGATTCCCGTCCGAACTGCTTCCACTTGCTGTTGTGAAAATGTTTTCATCTTCGGCGGCAACAGGTTTGCTTTTAGATATTTATAAGGAGTATGGGACGGATTCGCTGCTTGGGCGGATGGCGTCGATCATGCTCGGAAGCACGGAGACAATTTTTTACACGATGTCTGTTTACTTTATGAGTGTAAAAATCAAAAAGAGCCGCTATACGCTTGCAGGGGCGCTGGCTGCCACGGCAGCCGGAATGGCGGCGAGCGTAGTGCTGGCGGGGATGATGGGATATTGATCTGTAATTATTTGACAATGGGAAAGATAAGGTCTATAATAAAATTATGTAAACGAACAGAGCACATGTTCTGTTGCAATAGCGCGGGATGGAGCAGTCTGGAAGCTCGTCGGGCTCATAACCCGAAGGTCACAGGTTCAAATCCTGTTCCCGCAACTAAAAAACAGTAGTTTAGAGCTGCAGAAAGCAGATTGCTAGACTACTGTTTTTTGATGATAAAATTTAGCAGTATCGTGGGTGGCAAACCTTGAAAATGTATCGAAAATATACTAAAATTATACATGTTAAAGGTATATTACAAAAGGGAAGGTGAACGGTTATGCAAAAGCTGAAAGACATGAAGATAAAAAAGCGGTTAAATACCGGATTTAAAATGGTAACAGGCATTGCGACGATCGCAGCAGTGCTTGGAATTATTGCAATGCTGGTCGCGTCTGGCCGATATGAATATGCGATGACTAATTATGGATTTTCGCAGGGAGATATCGGTAAGGCAATGGTTACATTTTCAGAGACGAGAAGCGCCCTGCGTGCTGTTGTTGGATATGATGAGGAGGACATGATCGAGGCACAGGTATCGCTGCATGATCAGAAAAAGGAAGCCTTTGAAACATATCTGAAAGACATAGAAAGTACCATGGTTTTCCCACAGGCAAAAGAGGCATATAATACGTTAGTTACGGATCTGGACGGCTATTGGGATATTGATGCAGAAGTTTTAGAGCTTGCAACATCATCTTCGGATGATGGTTATTTAAAAGCACAGGAAATCGACACCGGTGAACTCTCACCACAGTATGACAAAATTTATCAGGATCTGGCAACACTGATGGATCTGAATGTACAAAAGGGTGATGCATCAAAGGCATCATTACATAATATGGAGCTCATATTTATGATCGTGATCATAGCGGTGATCGTGGTCTGTATTGTGATTTCCATCCGTATCGGAAACACGATAGCTGTAGATATAGAAAAGCCTCTGACAGCTTTGGCAGAACGTCTGAAATCATTTGCAGAAGGTGATCTTGACAGTCCGTTCCCGGAGAGTGAGGCAGATGACGAGATCAAAGAGATGATCTTAGAAGCAGAACAGATGGCGCATAATCTGAACCTGATTATTACGGATGCAGGGGAGCTGTTAGGAGCAAATGGCGGCTGGTAATTATGCTGTCGGAACCAGGATCGAAAATAAATATGTCGGAAAATTTGC
>ENA-OQDM01000098-OQDM01000098.1-human-gut-metagenome-genome-assembly--contig:-NODE-98-length-57465-cov-1.704018_pt1 | contig 57465 bp, 67 predicted proteins | sample MGYA00242772_ERZ504605 | MGnify/ENA primary metagenome ERZ504605 (study PRJEB26092, sample SAMD00036348) | human gut metagenome | host: Homo sapiens | study: EMG produced TPA metagenomics assembly of... | reverse complement strand
TTTCTGTTTCTTCCCTGGATCTGCTTTTTCATCAAGCACGATCTCCATCTCATCCCCAGCTTCGCTTGGTATCACTGTAATCCCCGTTCACATGGACGGAAGCGTTTGAAAGCTGGCAGGTTCCCTCAAATGTACCGGAAAATCTGGTTGCCACACGGCAGTTTTCCGCCTCTGCATTATTGGCATTCATACCACCGATCGGAGATACCTTTAATCTTCCGTTTGACTTGATCTCCGTTACGATCGCACCTAAGGTGTCAATATGTGCCTCTAACATCACGGCATCCTCTTTATTTTTGCCGCCCAATGCGACAAGGACGCCGCCCTTTACGGTAAGTTTTGGCTCATATCCCAATGCACGGTATTCGCCTAAGACATACTCTGCCACCTCTTTGGTGTAGCCGGACGGACTGTCGATCGCAAGGATCTTTTTTGTCTCTTCCACGATATAATCAATATAATTTTTCTTTTCCATTTTTCTTTTCCTCTTTTTTATTTTATATTCCAATGACTGTTTGCGTTCATTGTATTTATGCGTTTCTCAGATAAATAAACGCGCCAAGATTTCCGCGTTTTCCATGGCTTGCACGGTGGGAAAACAGAAGATCCGGGTTACAGCAGGTGCAGATGTTCGTGACTGCGATCTTTTCTTTTAAAACTCCTGCTTCTGTCAGGACGATCTCGTTCGCCCTCCAGAGATCAAGCTGGTACTTGCCATTTTTCTTATCGAGCAAGATCTCATCTGCATGCCCCGGGAACGCCTCTTTAAAAGCATCTGCGACATCCTCACTGACCTCATAGCAGTCCTGGCAGATGGACGGACCGATGGCACAGACTAAATCTTTCGCCTCCGTGCCAAATTCACGTTTCATCGCTGTGATCGTGGCCGCTCCCATTTTTCCGACCGTTCCCTTCCAGCCGGAATGGCTCATGCCAATCGCACGGTGCACCGGATCCACAAAGTATAACGGCACGCAGTCTGCATAAAACGTCGAGAGTACAAGTCCCGGTTCGTTTGTGATCAGTCCGTCAATATCCGTATAATCCCTCTCTTTTACAATCCCTTTTCCGGCATCCTCCGCCGTCACCCTGCGCACATTTGTCGTGTGTGTCTGATCGGTAAACACAAACTTTGAAACATCTGTTTTCATTGCGCCGGCGAGCCGCCTAAAATTTTCTCTTACGGCTGCATCCTCATCCCCGCGCGTAAAACTTAAATTCAGGGATTCATAAATCCCTTTACTCACACCACCAATCCGTGTGGTAAAACAATGTTCTACGATGCCCGTCTGCTCAAGCAGTGGATATTTAAGGAGCGGTAATGTGCTGCCCGCTCCATTTTCACACCATACTTCTTCTAACACAATGTCATTATTTTTCTTTTTTAGATTCACAATGTTGCCCTTCCTGTTTTTTTCTAAAGATACCCCTGATACTCAAACGCATTCTTTATGAGTTCCACCCCGTCACCGGACACCGCCGCAACATCAAAACGGCACGGCGTATCCATCCCGCATCCATGGGTCAGCAGATAATACGATGCAACTTTGCTGATCGTACGCTGCTTTCTTAGTGTCACTGCCTCCGCCGGATGTCCGCAGCTTTTGTCTCTGCGGTATTTTACCTCTATAAACACAAGGTATCCGTGATCTTTTGCAATGATGTCGATCTCGCCCATACGGCAGCGGAAATTATATTGCAGGATCTCATATCCTTGTGTTTTTAAATATTCACCTGCCATCTTTTCATATGCAGTCCCCACTGCACGCCTGTTTACTTTCTCCGTACTTTCTCCCCCGTTTTTATACTATTTTATTTTACATTTCCAGTGCATCAAAAACAAGATCTGATCAAAGTAACCCTGCCCTGCTTAATTTAGCTTTCATTTTATCCATATCATCCACAAACACCAGAATCTCTGCCACAACATCATAGAGCTCCGGCGGTATCGTATCCCCGATCTGCAGTTTTGAGAGTGTTTCGGCTAACTTATTGTCCTGATAAAACGGTACATCATTTTCTTTTGCCTTTTCAATGATACGCTCTGCGACCTCGCCTTTTCCCGCTGCTAAAATCTTTGGTGCTGCATCCCCCGGCTCATATGCCACCGCTACTGCAGTTTTTTGTTTTTTCTCCTGTTCTTTGTTTTTTCCATCAAACCACATATCTGCCTCCTGCGCTGTCTATGCACGCACATCAAACGAATATCTGTGAAGCGTTCCTGCCTGTGGCATGTCCCGCTGCAGGAAATCTTCCACAAATTCAACCTTTTTTTCTTCTTTTGACATCGTAATGCTGCATCGGTACCCCTTCTGTGCCAGCCGTTTTTCCAACACCGGAAGATGTTTTTCGATCAGGTCATAGGACGCGTCATCCGCAATGTAAAAATTCGTCTTTACATTTTTATCTTTCATGCGTATGGAAACATCCGTGGAACCTAAGTTGTCAAGATCCAAATGTAAAAATGCAGTCAGTTCCGCTTCCGGATCATTCAGATTCTTTTTGTTTGTGTATACATACAGATCTCCCGATGCATTCTGCCCTGACAATTTGAGCGGAAGCTGTACATATGTGTAGACCTGGTTAATCTGATTCATAAATTCTACATTACTGCGGATATCTGCTGCCGTCTGTACAAAGGAATTCTGTGTGACTCCGGCAGCTTTCATCACATTTTCCATCTGTTTCATCTGGTGATCCAGCCGCTCATAAAGGTCGCTTACTTTTGATGCTTCTCTCAGCTGTTCCGGTTCAAGCAGCCACTGTTTTTCGGCACAGTTCTTTAAGATTGCAGCAAATTCCTTACTTCCAAACAGCTTTGTCATTCCGGCAAATCCATACTCCTGATTCTGTTTTAACGCATCACGAAGCGTATTCAGGAAATCTTCCGCCGTCATGGACTGCTTTAATGTCACTTCCGGTTCTGCCTGTGCAAGTTCAAATGCCTTCTTACCTGCATCGTCCCCCGACATTGTGTCCACAAATACATCTTCCTCTTCCTGCACTTCAAAAAGATCTGTATTTCCGGTGAGCGTCGGTATATTCTGCAATAAACGTTTTAAATGATCCAGACCGTTCTGGTCTAAGATCTGCTCTAAGGTGTCCGTCTGTCCCTGCACATTTTTGAAATCTGCGGCCGTATCCGCCTGTGTATTTTTCAAAACGTCCGCTGCATCTATGCCTGTCTGCATACTCTGCGCTGCATTTCCCGCTGTCTGCTCCCCCACAATATTTTCTGCCACACCGACACTCTGTTCCTGCCCGGCTGCTCCCATTGAAATCAGGTCTTTCGTATTCTGCTGCTGTACCTGTTTCTGCACACCTTCTGCAGCAGCACCATCTTTGCTCTGCTGCACTGCCGCTTCCGTCTCTATATTCTCACCGGCATTTACCATCGTTCCTGTATCGTTCTGCTGCAATCCGTCCGTCGTCTGTGCCGGCGTTTCTCCCTCTCCGTTTAAAATGTCTAAAACCTTTCCATATAATTCAAAGGACTGTTCTTCTCCTAAATCTGCATCTCCTAAAAGACGTCCAAGCTGGTTCATTGCAAGATCCATCTCATCCACGATCGCATGCTGATCCACCATATAATTTTCAAACTGTGATGCCATTTCCGCACTGACCGGCAATCCGATCTTTGTCATAAGGACGGCTGTATTTACATTGACATTCGGATTGCTTCCAACGACTCTGCCCATGTCAAGGATGCTCTGTCTGCTGATCGACATCTGCTCTTTCATCATGGAATCCACCATTGTGATATTCCGCTCTGTTGCCGGAACTCCAGCCGCAGTCAGCGCATTTAACAAAATCGGATTATTGATATTGCCCGCCTGGACATAGGGACGGAGTGCGATCGTCGTCCCGTCATTCGAACGAACCTGAAAAAACATGGATTCACCCGGCTGAATGGACACTTTTCCATCCAGCCTCGCCGTGATCGTCTGCCCGTTTCCAAGTGCTAAAACAACCTTACCGTTTTTGACACTGTTAACCGTTCCCTCAAACGTGCTTCCCGGTTCTAATTCCTGCATGGACGACACAAGTTTCTGCGTTCCCTGCGCACTCATAAGCTCCTCTGTTCCATTTTTGACATTCTGGCTGTACTGCCCCAACATATCTCTGATCTGCATAACAAACCCTCATTCCAAAAAGTCTGACACTTTATTCCTCTATAAAATTATGGATAAAACTTCTGCGGTGGATCGGGGAAGGACCATATTTCTTCAATGCCGCAATATGCTCTGCCGAACCATACCCTTTATTTGACGCAAACCCGTATTCCGGCAGGATCTGATCATATTCTACCATCAGCCTGTCCCTTGTCACCTTTGCGATAATGCTCGCTGCACCAATTGAAATACTTTTTGCATCTCCTTTGATGATCGGTACCTGTGGAATGGTAACTTCCGGTATCGTCACCGCATCATTTAATAATATATCGGGTGCCGGTTCTAATTTGCTTATAGCCTCGCGCATCGCTTCATAGGTTGCCTGCAGAATATTGATCTCATCGATCCGCTGCGGGGATACCATTCCGATCCCTGCTGCAACCGCCTTCTCCATGATTTCATCATAGAGTTCTTCCCGCTTTGCTGCCGTAAGTTTCTTAGAATCATTGATATAAAGAATATCACAGTCTTTCGGCAGGATCACTGCCCCGGCAACAACAGGACCGGCAAGCGGTCCTCTTCCCACTTCATCAATCCCACAGATATAGGTGTACTGACCATATTTTCGTTCGTATTCCTGCAGTTTCCAGATTCTTTTTCGTTCTTCCTCTAATTTCTGCAGTCTTTTTTTTGCCTGCTCTACAAGTTTTATGACACCACTTCTCTCATCTGACTCATATGCCATAATAAAAGAAGGCAGCATTGCTTCCGTTGCCGCCTTTAATTCCTCTTTGATCTGTCCTATTTTTCGTTCTTCCATCTCTGACACTTCCATTTCTGCTGTCTGTATTTTTTACAATAGACTACACCTTCCGCAGGCAAATCTATTGTCATGAGCCGTGTTTTAAAAAACCGATCTGATCAAACGGATAGATGCGAAGCCACGCACGTCCTATGATCCTTTCTCCCACAATCGGTCCCACTTCCGCCATACGGCTGTCCATGCTGTCGTTCCGGTTATCACCCAGCACAAAATATTCATCTGCTCCAAGCTGTATCCCGTCTTTTGCCAGTCCCGGATCCCGCATCACTTCTTTTCCATATGATTCCTGCAGATTTTCGCCATTGATATAGATAAATCCGTCCTCATCGATCCGCACACTTTCCCCCGGCAGTCCGATGATCCGCTTGATAAAATATCTGCCATCTTCCTGAGGAAACACAATGATATCAAACCTGTCCGGATCATGAAAACGATAGGACAGTTTATCCACGATCAGATTATCTCCATCAGAAAGTGTCGGCTGCATGGAAACACCGTTTACAACCGTGCGCTGCCCTACAAAATGAATGATCAAAAAAGTGATACACGCCACAAGTGCAAAATACAGAATGATTTCAAACACTGCCCTGATCTCTGTCTGTCTCATTCTGCACTGCCATCCTGTATCTTCGGACGTTCCAGTGTGATCTGTCCCAGTTTTCCACTCCGGAATTCGTCGATCAGAAGTGCTGCCGCCTTGCTGTAATCTAACTCTCCGCCCTTTGAGATACACTTTCTGTTTTCTGCGATCTGTCCTAAGATCACCGGCGGCTCTGCGTCCTCCTCCACACCGTAACGTTCCTTTAGTACGGTCGGATAATCGCTTAACAGTATTTTGATCAACTCTAATGATAATTCATCAATGTTTAAGATCTCATCCTTGATTGCACCGATCAGAGCTAAATAAAGACCAACTCTCTGATCTTCAAATTTTGGCCAGAGGATTCCAGGTGTATCTAACAGTTCCACATTCTTATTGAGCCGGATCCACTGTTTTCCTTTAGTCACACCCGGTTTATTTCCAGTCTTCGCACATGCCTTTCCAGCATAGGAATTGATAAATGTTGATTTGCCGACATTCGGAATACCTACAACCATTGCACGCACCGGACGATTTTTGATTCCTCTTTTCCGGTCACGCTCAATTTTTTCCTTACAGGCCTCCATCACAACATTTGTGACATCTTTCATTCCTGCCTTACTCCTTGCATCCAGACATACAACATAATAACCTTTTTCACGGAAAAAATCCGACCACTCACGGTTTCTTCCCGCATCCGACAGATCCGATTTATTCATCAGGATCAATCTTGCCTTATTTTTCCCAAGTTCATCAATATCCGGGTTACGGCTTGCAAGTGGTATTCTTGCATCCACCAGTTCAATCACTAAATCGATCAGTTTTATATCTTCCTGCATCTGACGTTTTGCTTTCGTCATATGTCCAGGGTACCATTGAAATTGCATATTTTTCTCCATTTCTATCAATATTTTTTTAACATCTGTATCTTTTTACAGAAATCCAATTTCCGAAAACGGTGCAATCCGAAACCAGGCTTTTCCTATAATATAATCTTTTTTGATATTTCCGATATTTGCATAACGGCTGTCCTCACTGTTATTGCGGTTATCTCCTAAAACAAAATATTCCTCTGCTCCAAGTGTGATCTCCTCCGCTGCCAGTCCCGCATCCTCAATGGATGCCACATCCGTCTCCTCATCAAACGCTTTTCCGTTGACATATACCGTTCCATTTTTGATCTGTACGGTATCTCCCGGAACACCTATAACACGCTTTACATAATAATGGGATTTTTCATTTCCATTTGGCAAAAATACGACAATATCATTCGTTTTCGGATCTGTCACTTTATAAACAAAACGGTTTACTAAAATCTGATCTCCGCCATTTAATGTCTTAGACATCGATTGTCCTACCACACTGGTTCTAAGTCCGATAAAATAAACAAACGTAAACGCAATGAGTAACGTGAGTGCTATTTCTACTGTCCACGACAAAACTTCTTTTACCACTGCAAAATTGATTTTCTTCTTCCGTCTTCCAAAGTTTAAACCACTTTTTCTTCGTCTTACCACGTCCGTTTTCCTTTCCCAAAGATGTACCTATATACTTTATCACAAAATACTGCACTTCGTAAACCATATACATGGAGAATAAAAAATGCCCCGCTGTGTTTCCACCTGCAGGGCAGCTTTTTCATATTTTTTACTTAAATTTTTCCACCTGTTCTTCTAAAAACTCCGGTGTATCAAAATAGTCGATCTTCATCGCATGTTTTACTTCGGCGAGCGTCTTCTCAGCCTCATGTTTTGCTGTCTCGCTGCCTTTCTTTAAAATGTCATACACATCACCGATACGGTTTTCGTATTCTTTTCTGCGTGCACGGATCGGAGAAAGTTCTTCCTGCATAACATTGTTTAAGAATTTCTTCACCTTGACATCACCGAGACCACCGCGTGTATAGTGGTCTTTTAACTCCTGTAAGCAGGAATACTCCGGAAGATATTCTGCGAAATGTCCGTCATTACAGAACGCATCCAGATAGGTAAATACCGTGTTGCCCTCAAGATTACCCGGATCTTCGATACGGATATGATTTGGATCGGTATACATGGACATGATCTTTTTCTTGACATCTGCTTCCGGCTCGGAGAGATAGATGCAGTTGCCGAGTGATTTACTCATCTTCGCCTTTCCGTCGGTACCCGGAAGTCTCAAGCACGCCTTATTTTCCGGCAGCAAGATCTGCGGATCGGTCAGTGTCTCGCCGTATACGGCATTAAACTTGTGCACGATCTCCTTTGTCTGCTCAAGCATCGGCATCTGGTCTTCACCGACCGGAACTGTCGTTGCATGGAATGCAGTGATATCTGCCGCCTGACTGATCGGATAACAGAAAAATCCAACTGGGATGCTTGTCTCAAAGTTACGCATCTGAATCTCTGATTTCACGGTAGGATTGCGCTGTAATCTTGATACCGTAACGAGGTTCATATAATAAAATGTCAGCTCCGTCAATTCTGTTACATAAGACTGGATAAAGATATCAGACTTCGCCGGATCGATTCCTACGGAAAGATAATCGAGTGCCACTTCCATGATATTACTGCGCACTTTTGCAGGGTTGTCTGCATTGTCGGTAAGTGCCTGTGCATCTGCGATCATAATAAAGATCTTGTCATATTCACCGGAATTCTGAAGTTCAACTCTCCGCTTTAAAGAGCCTACATAATGTCCCACATGTAATTTGCCTGTCGGGCGGTCGCCCGTTAAAATAATTTTCTGTGCCATATTTTTTCCCCTGTCAAACATATTTCTGAGTCTATTATACACGTTTTGTTTCCGTGATTCAATTTATTCTTTTACATATGGGTAATCTCTGTCAGTCTTCCCTTAAAACACGGCTGATCTGAAGACGCGCCTGCTTTGCATCGACCGGTTTTAGCAGAAATCCATCTGCGCCTAACTGTTCTGCAAGTTCCTGATCCTCTTTCCTGTCACTCATAGTGAGTACGATCACCGGAATCTTTTGAAACACCCCGGACTCCTGCCTTCTCCGCAGCACCTCGAATCCATCCATCCCAGGCATCACAATATCCAAAAGTACTGCATCGATCTTCCCGGCACTGTGTTCTACCAGATCGAGACATTCCTGTCCGCCCGATGCCTCTGCCACATCATAGATATCTTTTAAATTTTCTTTTACAATCACTCTCTGAAGTTTTGAATCATCTGCAATCAATACTGTATATCTCACAATGTCACCTATGCATATTTTCTTCTGTATTTTCTTTTATTCTGCCATAGAATGACCTGTGGTTCAACTGTCCTTTTTTCCCAGTATTTTTATATGGAATAATCAAAAGACTGTCCGACTGCTTTTTCTTCTTTTGTCATCACGGAATCAGCCCTGCTTTCATAAATCACGTTATCTATTTTTTTCAGCAGTTCTTCCCAGGAGGAAGCGGAAACGGTCACTTTATCCGCATCCGATGTCTTTTCTGTATCTTTCGCCTTACCGGTACCATCTGTCTTTCCCTTCTTATCTGTCCGGTCCGCCTTTTTCTCCTCCGCACGTTTTTCCTGTGCTTCCCTCTGCGCTTTCTTTTTCTCTTTTGCCGCAGCTTCTTTTTTGTCCGCGATACGCTCTCTCTGGGATGCAAGAGATTTGTCCACAACCGCAAAAAATGATGCATTTCCGTGGTCATCAAAGGTCATTCCAAAAGAGCTTACCGAATCGGCTTTCGAGCCAAGACTATCTTTCATCTGATTTAGCCGGGAAGCTGCATTGTTTAAAATCCCCTCATATTTTGCACGATACTCCTCATCTTCCGCCATCTTTTCGATCTTGTCGGAATCGATTAAAACAAGAAGTTCCTTGGAACTCTGGTACATGCCTTTCTTGCTCTCCGCTTCCTCTTTTTTCTCCGGAGAGACAAGAATAAAATCCATATTAGAATATTTTGCTTTTAATTTTTCATAATACTTTTGGGCCTTATCGCTCAGGACCGGATCACCTATGGTTCTGCCGCTCACCTTGCTTTTCTTTGTGGTCTTGTCTGCCTCTTTTGTAACGTCGGCCTTTTTATTGCTGTCTGTTTTTTTGTTGTGTTCTGTGCGGTAAGAATAGTCCGCTGCATAAGAATTTAATGCACTGTTGCTGCTGATCTCACTCATGTTTTTATCCTCCCTGAAAAATTTGTTTTCGCCTTCTAATTCCATTTATCCGGCAATTTTTGTTTCTATTATGGTTATCGGCTCATTTTGGGATTAATTTATATAGATACATACTTGACTTTTCCGGAAGAACAGATACACTTTATAACAGCAAATTACATGACATTATTCAGAAAGAAGTGTTTACAAATGATGCAGAACCAGATACCAAAAAACCATATGGATATTCCCTGGCACCAGTTTACGGGATCGGATAAATCACTCCCGATCACCCAGACAGGACTGACTGAAAAAGCTTCAGTGATCGGTCGTACCGGTCTTATGATGCTCTCCTGCGGTACCGGAGCATGGCGTGTGCGCAGTTCCATGAACAGTCTTGCCACTCTGCTCGGTGTTACCTGTACCGCTGACATTGGACTGATGTCGATCGAATATACCTGCTTTGACGGAACCGACTGTTACTCGCAGTCTCTCTGCCTGACAAATACCGGTGTCAATACTTCAAAATTAAACCGGCTGGAACGCTTCGTCAATGATTTTGACCATGAATGCTGCACAATGTCCGGCGAACAGATTCATACTTATTTAGACCAGATTGAACAGATCCATGGGCTTTACTCCCCATTTGCACTTGGATGTGCATCAGCGCTTGCATGCAGCGCATTTACATTTTTACTCGGCGGCGGACCTATTGAAATGCTCTGTGCCTTCTTTGGTGCCGGCATTGGAAATTATCTGCGGTGCAAACTGACAAAACATCATTTTACACTGTTTCTCTGCATTGCAGCATCCGTCTCAAGTGCCTGTCTGGTTTATGCCGGACTGTTAAAAATTGCAGAGCTGCTGTGGGGAATCTCCATTCAGCATGAAGCAGGTTATATCTGTGCCATGCTCTTTATCATTCCCGGTTTTCCATTTATCACCAGCGGAATCGACCTCGCAAAACTTGATATGCGCTCCGGTCTTGAGCGTCTCGCCTACGCACTGATCATTATTGCCGTCGCCACTATGTTTGCCTGGATGGTAGCCCTTTTACTTCATTTGCAGCCTGTAGATTTTCTTCCTTTAAACCTTACTCTGACAGAAAAGATCATCTTCCGTCTGCTTGCAAGTTTCTGCGGCGTATTCGGATTTTCAATCATGTTTAACAGTCCCAGACAGCTTGCAGCAGCTGCAGCCGTGATCGGCGCCATTGCAAATACATTCCGGTTAGAACTTGTGGATCTTCTCGGAACACCTTCCGCGGCCGCTGCATTTTTAGGTGCACTGACCGCTGGACTGCTCGCATCCCTTTTAAAAAACCATGTCGGTTATCCAAGGATTGCGATCACCGTTCCATCTATCGTTATCATGGTTCCCGGATTATACCTGTACCGTGCGATCTATAATCTCGGCATCATGTCTTTGGATGCATCGGCCTCCTGGTTTGCCTCTGCGATCCTTATCATCGTATGCCTGCCTCTCGGACTGATCTTTGCAAGAATACTGACCGATAAGATGTTCCGGTACTGTACCTGATATTTTATTCTTTCAATAAATATTCATCTCTCTTTGCTCCTGTGGAAACAAGGTAAATGGAATGTCCGATCAGTTCCTCGATCCTCTCGATATACTTCTTTGCATTTTCCGGAAGATCATTCCAGCTTCTGCAGGATGAGATGTCGCAGTTCCAACCATCTAACATCTCAACCTCCGGTTTTGCAGCATCAAGCAATACATTCGTCGGGAAATCCGTGATGAGCTTTCCGTTCACACGGTATCCCGTGATAACGGGGATCTTTTCAAAGCTGCTCAATACATCCAGTTTGGTCAGGGCAATATCTCCTGCATTCTGACACTGCAGTCCATATCTGCTTGCAACTGCATCAAACGGCCCGACTCTTCTTGGACGTCCGGTTGCAGCCCCAAATTCATTACCCGCTTTTCTCAATTTATCATTCCATTCCTCACCGGCAGCCTTCTCTGCAGCAAACGGACCCTCGCCGACGCATGTGGAATATGCCTTCATGACACCTACGACACGCTCCGGTTTTCTTTTTGGAATACCCGCACCGATCGTTGCATAGGCTGCGATCGTACTAGAGCTTGATGTGTAGGGATAAATTCCGTAATCAATATCACGCAATGCGCCAAGCTGTGCCTCAAAGAGGATATCTTTGCCTTCTGCGGCTGCCTTTTCCAACAGCACCCCCGTATCGGTAATATACGGCTTTAAAAATTCTGCCTGTCCCTTGCACCAGTCCATGACCTCTTCCACTGAGAGCGGTTTCTGACCATATACCTTTTCAAGGATCAGATTTTTACTCTCCACGATCATTGCGATCCGTTTTTTGATCACTTCCGAATCCAGATATAAAAGGTCTCCCATCCGAAGCGTTTTCTTCATATATTTATCGCCATAGGCATAGGCGATTCCTCTTTTTGTGGAGCCAAATGCCTCCCCGGTCTTAGAGAGTCTCTCCTCCTCTAAAACGTCCTGTCTGACATGGAATGGCATGCAGACGGTTGCTTTTTCCGATATCTTTAAATTTTCCGGACTGATTTTTACATTCATGTAACGCATCATCTCGATCTCATGTCTTAAGTGATCCGGATCAATGACCATTCCGTTTCCAAGTACACAGACAACCTCCGGATGCAGAATACCGGACGGCAGCAGATTCAAAACAAATTTACCTTTATCTGTCACTACGGTATGTCCTGCATTGTTTCCTCCCTGATAACGAACCACATAATCGGCGTGTTCACTTAATAAATCTACGACACGTCCTTTTCCTTCATCGCCCCAGTTAATACCAGTTACTGCTGTTAACATAAATATTCACACTCCTTTTATGCTTGTGCATGTACAATCTTATCTGCTGTATCAATACTCTTTTCCAACCGTTCCGAAAAACGGTGGATCGGTAAAAATACGCCCAGTTCATCAAACCTCTGACCTTCATCTTCCAAAGAATCCTGTCCGTAATAAACAAAGGAACGCGGCAGGTCCTTTTGCAGTTTCATCATGATATCCCACACTGCTGCATAAGCCTGTGCTTCCGTCCTCTGCTGTTTTACCGTATCCGGCAGTTCATAGACAAGCAAAAGACCGATGTGCTCACCCATCTTATATTCCATCACATCCATCGTATCCGCATCATAGCTGTGACGCTTGCGGTATCCGTATGCAAGATACATCTTTACACCTTTCTCTTTCCGGAATACCTTTTTAAACCGGTTATAATCTTTTTCACTCACATGGATTTCCTTTGTCTGAATCAGATTTCCATCCTCATCCGTGAGCAGATACGGATTGACCTGTCCGTCCGCATTAAAGCGGAACGGTGCTAAAAATGAGTTTCGCAGCAGGTCAAACATACTGTTTTTGCAGACCGCCATCAAAAATGCAGTCAGATCCCGGTTTTTATAGGCATCAAACAATGCCTTAGCAAACTGTTCCGGTGGAAGATATCCTCCCACCAGTTCAAGATCCGAATCAATTTCTCCATAAAAAGTCTGCATCAGACGCTCACAGGCTTCCGGATCTTTCAAGATTTTATCAAACAACAGATCTGCTTTTTCTTCTCTTGGAAATATTGTCTCCATCCTTTTTCCCTCCATTATCTAATCTTTTCTAAGAACATCAGCAGAAAACTGATCAACAGAAGTCCACCGGATATCCAGATCACATGAAACCCGTACCTCACAGACAGATTTCCTCCGATTCCCGCACCAACCGCAAAGAATAAAATGATTCCAAAATAGTAAAGTGCCTGTCTGATCTGTTCCGGTCTTTTTCCCTGAGATACAGTGAAAACGCTGCGTCCCACTCCGCAGATTTCCGATGCACATTGTGCTCGCGTAGGAATATCCGCCGACTTTCCGGAATGTCTGCACCTGCATGGCACAGGAAAAAGAAACTAACACGGTTGCTGCCATATTAAGATTCTCCGGAAGAAATCCCACAAACACCAGGATTGCCATCTCACAGAGTAATACTGACTGTCTCCAGTGCAGCTTTCTCGCATACTAAAACTTCCCTGTATCCTCTCTGCCACAAACACACCGACTGCAAATGCGAGCAATGGGAACAGATAACGCAATCCCTCACTCCACTCTCCCATCATAAAATGCTGACTCATGAGTACCACGTTTCCGGTCTGTGCATTCGAAAACACGCCATCTCTCGTAAAATAAGTGTATGCATCCTGGAACCCACCGGACAGTGCCAGAAACACACTCGTGATAAACGCCTCCGACATCTGCACTTTCGTACTCCTTGGCTCATTTTGATTCAAAGCCAATGTTCTCACCTCTTATTCCCGTTTTTTCTCATTGATTTCTTACATCGTCTGTATTATAGTATCCCTGTTATCAGATGTAAAAAGTATTATTGATATATCCATCATATGATTTTTATATAATAAATAAAAGGAGATAAAACACCGCATGATCACTTACGACTATTACCGTATTTTCTACTATGTTGCACAGTATAAAAGTTTTACCAGAGCTGCAGAGGCACTGCACAATAACCAGCCAAATATCACAAGGTGCATGAATAATCTGGAATCGGAATTAAACTGTACACTGTTTTTGCGCTCTAACAAGGGGATAACGCTGACTCCCGAAGGAAAAAGATTATATGAACATGTTGCGATTGCCTATGAGCAGCTGTCGCTTGGGGAAGATGAGATCCGTCAGAATAGGGATCTCGAAAATGGACTGGTTTCCATCGGAGCCAGTGAAAATGCGCTGCGCCTGCTATTGCTTCCGGTATTAGAACGTTTTCACGAACAATATCCACATGTGCGCATCCGTATTTTCAATCACTCCACACCACAGGCAATTTTAGCATTAGAGAGCAAGGTCGTCGATTTTGCAGCAGTCACCTCACCACTTACCATCCAAAAGCCACTGCACAAAACACACCTTGCCTCCTACCGCGAAATTCTGATCGGAGGAACAAAATATAAAGAACTGGCTTCACAGATCCGAAGCTTAAATGATCTTTCCGGAATACCGGTTATAGGGCTTGCCGACGGCACCGGGACCAGAGAATTGTATCACCGTTATTTCTTAAGTCATGGTCTGATGTTCGCACCTGATATGGAGGCTGCCACCACCGACCAGATCCTTCCTATGATCACACACAATCTCGGTATCGGTTTTTACCCGGAGGAGCTCGCTGCAGAGGCGATCGCACGCGGCAGCGCCTACGCGATCCGTCTCGTCGAACCCATACCGGAACGTGAAATCTGTTTAGTCACAAACAGCAGCACCCAGATGAGTGCTGCTGTCCGCAAAGTAATTTCTTTTCTTTAAACCATTATCGGTCTTCCCTGAAGTATGCTTCTCCAAGGCTTGCCGGTGGCTGGTTTTCCTGTTTATTTCGTTTACTTGTGATCACAAGTACAATGATCGTCACCACATAAGGAAGCATCTTGCAGAGTTCCTGTGTTGCACGGGTCAGTCCCGGCAGATAGATATATAAAATATAGAGTCCGCCAAACAGGAATGATCCCCAGATTGCATGATCCGGATTCCAGAGTGCTAAAATAACCAGTGCGATTGCCAGCCATCCACGGTCACCAAATCCGTTGTTAGACCAGGTTCCTCCGAGATATTCCATGACAAAATAAAGTCCTCCAAGACCTGCGATTGCTGCTCCTGTCACAGTTGCAATGTATTTGTATTTTGATACATTGATACCTGCAGCATCTGCAGTCGCCGGGCTCTCCCCGACTGCGCGTAAGTTTAAGCCGCGTCTGGTCTTTTTCAGAAAATAAGTCATACATATGGCAAGGATCACGGATAAATAGGTCAGAAAACCATAGGAAAATAATAAATCTCCGATCACAGGGATTGCAGAAAGTCCCGGTATTTTTGCACGAAACGCTGCCGCCGTAGTCTGTACGGAAATCTGTCCCACACCTCCGGCAAGTTTTGAAATAGAACCGCCGAAGAAGTTACCAAAACCTACTCCAAACGTTGTTAAAGCCAGACCAACAACATTCTGATTTGCACGCAGTGTGATCGTTAAGAAGCTGTAGATCAGCCCACCTAATGCAGACACGATCAGTGTTGCCAGAAATGCAATCAACAGTCCAACAAAGCCATTCGGGTTTTCTTTGCCATTTTCATAAAAGAATGCCCCCATCAGACCGGAAATACCGCCCATATACATGATACCCGGGATTCCAAGATTTAAATTGCCGGATTTCTCTGTCACGATTTCTCCGGTTGCACCAAATAAAATTGCAACACCCTGTCCGATTGCTTTTTGTATGAATGTCATAAGCAGATTCATTTATTTTCCCTCCTTATGGTTCTTTTTCCATTCCAGCTTGTAATTGATGAAGAACTCACAGCCGATTAAGAAAAACAGTAAAATACCGGTAATGATATCCGACGCATTCTCATTTAAACCAAACTGGGAAGCGATCTGAATCGATCCCTGCTGCATAAATACCAGAAATGCAGATACTAAGATCATTGCAAACGGATTAAATTTTGACATCCACGCAACAATGATGGCGGTAAATCCACGTCCACCGGCCGTACTTGTAGAGATCGTATGGCTCGCTCCACTGACGATCAGACAGCCTGCAATTCCACAGATCGCACCGGAGAGCATCATCGTACGGATGATTACTTTTTTACATTGATGCCTGCGTAGCGCGCAGTATTCTGGCTCTCTCCGACAACTGCGATCTCATATCCCTGCTTACTGTATTTCATGTATACATACATGCCGAATGTGATGATCAGAACAACAATCACGTTTAATCCATACATATTCCCGAAAATGGATGGAAACCATCCTTTCTGCCCTGCCGCATTGATGATACCGACTGTGTTAGAACCGGATGGGTTCTCCCAGAATACAATCGCAAATGTGACAAGCTGCATTGCCACATAATTGAGCATCAATGTAAACAATGTCTCATTTGTATTGAAATATGCTTTAAACACTGCCGGGATCAGTCCCCAGATCAATCCTGCCGCCGCACTTGCAATAAAGATCAGAATTAAAAGCAGCCAGTTTGGCATCGCATCCCCTGCATAGATCATCAGTGCTGCAGTTGCCATACCTCCCATTAAGATCTGTCCCTCAGCTCCAATGTTCCAGAATTTCATTTAAATGCCGGTGTCAGTCCGATCGCAATACATAAAAGCACCAATGTCTCTCGGATCGTTACCCACACACGACGGCTGCTTCCTACCGCACCGTCTATAATACCAAGATATACCTGAATCGGATTCTGTTTTGTGATTGCAACGATCACAAGTCCCGCAACGATCAGTGATAATGCAACGGCTGCAAGCCGGATTCCCCATGCTTTTGCTGTGCTGATCGTATCGCGTTTTATCATACGAACTGCCGGTTCTTTTACTTCTTTACTCATTTGCCTGTTTCTCCTCTCCCGAACCTGTCATCAAAAGTCCAAGTTTTTCTTTTGTGGTACTTCTAGCGTCCACAATACCGGAAACTCTTCCGCCATTTAACACAAGGATCCTGTCACACAGCTCTAAAAGCACATCTAAGTCCTCGCCGACACAGATGACTGCAACTCCCTTTTTCTTCTGGTCGTTTAGCAGATTATAGATCGTATAGGAAGAGTTGATATCAAGCCCACGCACCGGATATGCCACCATCAGCACGTTTGGATTGCTTGCGATCTCACGTCCAACAAGGATCTTCTGTACATTTCCACCGGAAAGGCGGCTGACCGGAGTCTCAACTCCCGGCGTCACGACTTCAAGCTTGTCCACGATTTCCTGCGCAAGCTGCTTTGGTGCCTTACGGTCTGCAAAGAAATGTTTTCCTTCCTTGTAACTGCGGATCATCATATTATCTGTCAGATCCATGGAACCGACTAATCCCATTCCGAGACGGTCCTCCGGGACAAAGGATAAGGCGATACCAAGTTTTTTGATATCCTCCGCCTTCATATCGGAGATTTTTTCGACTTTTCCCTCCGGTGACTCATAAAGGATCTCACCACTCTCGATCGGCTGCAAACCAGCCACAGACTCTAAAAGTTCTTTCTGCCCGCTTCCGGAAATGCCTGCGATACCAAGAATTTCGCCGCTGTATGCGGTAAAGGAAGCCTCTTTTAATACTTTTAAACCTTCCTTGTTCCGGCATGTCACACCGCGCATCTCAATTCGTTTTTTTGCATTTTCCGGTTCGGTACGGTTGATATCAAGCGTTACTTTTTCACCGACCATCATCTCAGTTAGAGACTCTACCGTTGCACCTTTTGTCTCCACCGTATCTATGTACTTTCCTTTTCGAAGCACTGCCACACGGTCAGAAAGCTCTAATACTTCGTTTAACTTGTGTGTGATGATGATGATGGATTTTCCTGCAGCACGCATGTTGCGCAATACCGCAAATAATTTTTCAGTTTCCTGCGGTGTTAAAACGGCAGTCGGCTCATCTAAGATCAGAATATCCGCGCCACGGTATAAAACCTTTACGATCTCAACGGTCTGTTTCTGGGAAACGGACATATCATAAATTTTCTGGGATGGATTTAAGTCAAAACCATAGCGGTCTGTCAGTTCTTTGACTTCTTTTTCCACCTGTTTTAAATTCAGGCGTTCTTTTCCCGGCAGACCTAAAATAATATTCTCGGCGGCTGTCAGGATATTGATCAGCTTGAAATGCTGATGAATCATTCCAATTCCGAGTTCGAAGGAATCTTTCGGGGACCGGATCGTCACGGTTTTCCCATTCACACGGATTTCTCCCTCATCCGGGAAATAAATACCGGAGAGCATGTTCATCAGCGTAGTCTTTCCACTACCATTCTCTCCTAATATAGAAAGGATCTCTCCCTTTCTCACTGTCAGATTTACATTGTCATTTGCGACAACCTCTCCAAAACGTTTGGTGACCCCCAAAAGTTCAATCGCATTTACCGGTTCCACAAACAGTCCTCCTTTAACGTAAACTGCGGAACTGTGATAAAAGGTCTGTCCTTTCACAGTTCCGCTTATTTATGATACAAAAAGCATTCATTCAGACATGCTCTTTTGCATTATGGCAGAATTATATTCTGCTAAAAATCTTAATCAATCATTCTGCACCGCAGATGCTCTTAGTTGGTCACAGAAGTGATACCATCAATAATGATATCGAAAGATGGAGCAGATGCCAGCTCAGACTCATGATAGTATCCGTCTGATACATAATCTGCATATTTTGCATAATCGCCACCTTCTGCGATCAGGTCTTCTAAGGAAGAACCATTTACAGTAAATGCGGATGTATCGAATACATGAAGTGATCCGTCTTTGATTGCATTTTCAACTTCTGTTACTTTTGCGTCTGTTCCCTCTGCTGCAACTGCCTCGTTGATCGGTGTAATGTCAACTGCACCTTCTGCAAATCCCTGACACCAGTCAGTCTCGATTGCTGTTCCGTCTAATACACACTGTACTGCATGTGTATAGTAAACACCCCAGTTATTTGTCGGAGAAGTAAGTGCTGCATCCGGAGCAACAGTTGTCATATCAACGTTGTAGCCGACACATGGAACTTTCTTATCCTCACAGGTACTTGGCGCACCAGTGGTATCTGCATGCTGGCTGATCAGGACACATCCGTCATCGATCAGTTTTGCTGCTACCTCTGCCTCACCGGACATATCTGCCCAGCTGTTTGTATACTGTACTTCCATAGTTGCGGAAGGACACTGGCTCTTTGCACCTAAATAGAAAGAAGTAAATCCGGAAATAACCTCGGCATACGGAAATGCACCAACATAACCGATCTTAGCTGTATCCTCTGTGATGGTTCCGTCTGCGATCATCCCGTTTAATTTCATACCCGCAACAACGCCGGAAACATAACGTGCTTCGTAGATAGAATCAAAATAGTTGTGCATATTGGAAAGTCCGGAAGATGCTGCCTGATATCCGGTTGCATGGCAGAACTGAACCTCCGGGTACTCTGCTGCTGCCTGAAGCAGGTAGCTCTCATGTCCAAAGCTTGTACCGAAAATAATGTTACATCCCTGATCTGCTAAATCAACTGCTGCATCATAAGCAGATTCATCTTCCGGGATCAGAGTTTTCTCTACGACCTGATCCTCAGATAATCCGAGATTGCTCATCATCTGATCGATACCAGCCATATGTGCTGCTGTATATCCCTCGTTCTCATCACCAATGTAGATCACACCTACCTTGATATCCGATGCTGATTTTGCTTCGCCGGCTGCTGCACTGCTCTCTGTCGCAGCTACAGTATTGTCTGCAGCACTGTTATCTGCTGCATTGCCTGCTGATGCATTGTCTGCAGCTCCATTTGAACCACATCCTGCCAGCATGGAAACGGTAAGTCCCATTGTCAATAATACGCTTAATGCTTTCTTCATTTTTTCATCCTCCTGTATCACTACTTGATAGAAATACATGAGTAAATTTAGCATAGAGAAATTTTTCCGTCAATGCAATTTTCGCCGTATTTCACCCAAAATCCAATTTTTAGCGAAAAATTTTTTCATTTATAAGCGGAGGTTATTTTTATCATTCCAGGAACTTATGGAATTTTCTATTTTCTGCCATTTATGTTTTCAAATGCCTTAACGAAAGATTTTTATAATTCCTCTGTCATTCAACTGTTTTAGAAATGAAACCAGAAGCGGCACCACAAACAGGCCGATAATTCCAAAAAATTTTAAGCCAATCAGCATACATGGCAGCATAATCACCGGTGATAACCCCATCTGCTTTCCAACCAGTTTTGGCTCGATCAGATTCCGCACGACCGTAATCACAAGGTAAAGTCCAAACACGCCAACTCCGGTAGAAATCCTTCCAGATGCAAAAGCAAGAACTGCCCACGGGATCAAAACCGTTCCCGTCCCAAGAACCGGAAGGATATCAAGTACCGCAATGATAAACGCGATGGCAAATGCATTTTTGATGCCAAGCAGAAACAAGCCTGCCGTAAGTTCCGCAAATGTCATACCAAAGATCAGGCAGTACGAGAGGATACATTTTCCCATCGTCCCTGTCACATAATTTTTTCCATCCCGGAATGCCCGCTGGTATTCTGCCGGGATCTGCCGCTTTAAAAAATGCTTTGATCTCCGGAAATTCCAGTTCCATAAATACGGTCGCGATCACCGCAATCAGAAGTTTCATAAAAAATCCCGGGATTCCTGCCGCCATCCCGGACACCCCGTCGATGACACCATCCGAGATCCCCGACATCAGTTTTCCTGCATTTTTCAGTGTCTGTGCGGACTCTTCCCCAACTCCATGTAAACCGGATGTTTTTCCTGTCAGTTCTGTCGGATAAAATACAGAAACAAAGCGGTCTAACCACTGGTAAAAGCGCTGCATGACCGGGACGATCGTATCTGAAAAAAATACGGATAGTTCCCTTGCCGTATCGTAAATCAGACGCACCAGATAACTGCCCGCAAAATAAAGGAATACCGCTAAAATAATATAAAAGAAAAGAACGACCGCGACCGCCACGATCCCTCTTTGAATATGCATCCGCTCCGCAATAAACTGTACCGCTCCCGACAGCAGTACCGCCACCGCAAACGCCGCAAGAAACGGAAACAGCACAGAACCTGCCGCCTTAAGCACTACCCACAAAATCACAAGCCACACCACCCAGAATGCAAATCCTGTCAGAAAATCCTTTTGCCGCCTCAATCGTTCTTCTCTGTTCATCGCCCACCATTTTTCCTTTTACTGTATCTTTTTTCATCCACTATTATTATCTATATCCTCTTTCGGTGGTATTATGTATCCTTTAGATTAGGATTATATATTTCTTTTCGATTTGTAGTACATCACTCACTATGAAAAAAACCCACAGCATACCATCTCTGGCATACTGCGGGTGTTTGACCGTGACATAAGATGCACGGAATCCCTCTTATTCTTCTAATTTTAAGATATAAATACAGTTTGGCTTATCAACTTGACCGGCGCACCGTTCTGCAGAGAGAAACCTTTCTCATAATTGATCGTATAAGATACGATATCATTGGATGTATTATTTACAGTAAGATAATGTTTCTCATCCGGATAAATTGCAAGCATTTTCGGATAATCACTGTCTACTTTAGTGCGGAATGCCTGTGTCAGCATACCTGTTGCAGGATCAATCTCATATGCAACCACTGTGTTCACACCGGCATTGGAAACAAAGAGATATTTTCCGCTCTTAGTGATCTCCATACCGGATGCAGCACAGATGTCTTCCTCTTTCTTTCCCTGTGTTGTGATCGTCTGGATCTTATCAAACTGTGCTGGTCATTCTCAACGCTATACTTATACACCTCGATCTCATGTGTCAGTTCATACAGGATATAAGCATATTTTCCATCTCTGGAAAAACGGATCATTCTCGGCGCAGACTCAAGCGGTCCACGAATGATATCCACCAGTTTTAATTTACCATAAGTATAATCCACACGATAGATCTTAACCTGATCTAATCCGTTATCAACTGCACACAAAAACTTCTGATCCGGTGTCAGTTTTACACAGTCAACATGTGGTGTGTTGGTACGTCTGTCGCTTCCGCGCGCCATACCTATATGGAAAATACCATCTGCGATAGCTCCGATGCTTCCATCTTTTTCAAGATGCATCATCGTCACACGTCCGTCATGATGTCCACCAACGAAAAGATAACGATTCTCATCATCCACTTCCACATAGCATCCTCTCATGCCGCCAATCCACTGTTTATTCACAGCCTCAAGATCTCCATCCGGAAGAACCTTAAATGCTTCCACACCTTCATCAGCAATCGAATAAAGGAACTTTCTATCCTTTGAAACAACAAGATCTGACGGGTTATTGATTGGTACTACTTTACGTTCTTTCATACTGCCATTTGCCACATCCACATCATAAATATGGATTCCGACACTGTTTTCATGAGTATATGTACCTACATAAGCCACATATTTTTCCTTTTTCATACTTTTATCCTCCTTATTTTTCGGGGCAGAGTATTTTCCTCCCTACTCTTTTCTTCGTAAAATATCATACTTCTCAAGTGGATGCCCCAGATCAATATATAAAACCTGTTTTGGATGCGGTGCTGATTCCATATCTGCTCCATCCTCATCCACAATCCGTTTCACAGTCACCGTCAGATTTTCTCCATCCGGCTTCATAATCTCAATCTCTTCACCAACCGAAAACTTATTGCGCTGTTCGATCCGGTAAAGTCCTTCTTCATTCTGCTCTCCAACAATTCCCAAATATGTGTACTCTTTTAAATAGGTGTTATTGTCGTAAATCTGTGCTTCATCTGAAGGCTTTCCAAAGAAAAATCCGGTTGTAAACTGGCGGTAGGTACAGTTGGATATCTGATCTAAATACCATGGCAGATTCTTTTTGTAAAGCTCCGGTGACACTTTGTAGTCATCGATCGCCTTGCGGTAAGTTCTTGCCACAGTCGCAACATATAGTGCTGTTTTCATTCTACCCTCTATTTTAAAACTGTCAATACCTGATTCCATTAATTCCGGTATGTGTTCGATCATACAAAGATCTTTGGAGTTAAAAATATAAGTTCCACGCTCATTCTCATAAACTGGCATATACTCGTTTGGTCTCGTTTCCTCCACGATGGAATATTTCCAGCGGCACGGATGTGTACATGCTCCCTGATTCGCATCACGTCCGGTAAAATAGTTAGATAACAGGCATCTTCCGGAATAAGAAATGCACATTGCACCGTGAATAAACGTCTCTATCTCAAGGTCATCCGGTATATTTGCACGAAGTTCTTTAATTTCATTTAAAGAAAGTTCACGGGCCGATACCACACGCTTTGCACCGAGTCCATACCAGAAACGGTATGTTTCGTAGTTGGTATTATTCGCCTGTGTACTGATATGGCGCTCAATATCCGGGCAGACTTCCTTTGCAATCATAAACACACCAGGATCTGCGATGATAAGTGCATCCGGTTTTTCTTCTTTTGCAAAGGAATCCAGCTCTTTGAAATATTCCCTTACACCCTCTAAATCGTCATTGTGGGCAAGGATATTTGCCGTCACATATACTTTTACCTCATGATCATGTGCAAAACGGATTCCTTCTCTCATTTCCTCCATGGAAAAATTCTTGGCTTTTGCACGAAGTCCAAATGCCTCGCCACCAATGTACACGGCATCTGCACCATAGATCACTGCAATTTTTAGCACCTCAAGGCTGCTTGCCGGTATCAAAAGTTCCGGTCTTCTCATAACTTATCTATCCTTTCGTATCTTTCTCAGATACGCCCTTTCTATTTCTTCCATGTGCTGACCGTAACTCCGTCACCAATCGGCAAAACTGCCGTAACAAGGTGCTCGTCATGTGTCAGTTCATACAGATATTCGCGCATTCTCTTATGAATCGTGCGGTTTCTCCTCGTAACTGCAAAACGGGACTCTATGATATCTCCATCCTGCAGCACATTATCAGAAACCAGTGTTCCTTCCGGTCCAAGCAGCCGTAATATATCCGGCATGAAATGAATATACTGTCCTTTTGCGGCATCCATAAAAATAAAATCATAGGTTTCCGTCAATGTCGGAAGAATCTGCGCCGCATCTCCTTCTAACAGCATAATCTGTTTTTCTTTCCCTGCACGTATAAAATTCTCTTTTGCAATTGGAATTCTCTTTTCATAATTCTCAATCGTTGTAATCTCACACGGCACCGGATCATATTCCGCCATCAAAATGGCAGAAAATCCGACTGCGGTCCCCACTTCAAGGATCCGCATCGGACGTTTCATTGCAAGAAGCAGCTTTAAAAACTGCTGCATCTCTTTCCTTATGATCGGCACATAACTATCTAGTGCTTCCTGTTCTATCTGATCTAAAATACTGGTATTCCCCGTATCAAGCGAATTGATATAGGTGACCAGACGTTCATCTACTATCACTCGACTGCTCCTGCCTGTTCATTTTCATCTGTGTTCTGACCTTCTTCTCCGGCATCATCCGCCCCGGTATCATCCGAAGATGTTCCGTCCGATGAATCCAGATCTGTTCTTTGTTCTGTGCTCTCTGTGCTTTCCGTACTCTCCTCAGATTCTGCCGCCATAACCACCATCATATCTTTCGCTGTCATGGATGTATTTAACGTGTAGGTTCCTGTTTTTAACTTTCCATGATACGCTGACATACGAAGCTGTACATAAAACAGATTCGCATCGCGGATCAGCCCCTCTTTCTTTAACAGCTTACCAATCTGATATTCCGACAGATCTCCCGTCACATCTACGGTCACATCGGTTCCAGGTTTTTCTTCCACCGGTCCTTCGGTAAACACCCGATAGCCGAAATCATAGCAAAAACTGCCCAGCTTTATCAAACCGATCACAACAAGTAACATGACCAGAATCGAAAAACTGATGCTGACAAATTTTAATACCAGTTTATTCAGCTTCATATGAAATCCTCCAGACTATTCCTCAAATCCAACTTCAAAATCCAGTTCTTCGATCAGCGTCCAGTTGACCTTCTGCACCACACGGCAAAAAGCATTTTCTGCTGCAAGATATTCTGCGACAAGTGGATTTTTCCGAAACTCACGGTATTCCTGTTCCATCTTATCCGTCGCATCATAAAGATCCACATTTCCATCACTGTTCTGTAACAGATAATTTTTGTGGCGGAATGCGTGGATCTGCTGCTCTAACTGCGGCTGATTGTGCACTCTGTTTTTGATATCCTGATATCTGATATATTCCTCGCTGAATTTGATTGCATCCACCAGTTCCTGCATGGCTTCATCCATTCTGCTCATGATACATCTGTCCTTCCTACACTTCCATAATGATCGGCATGATCATCGGTCTGCGCTTTGTCTCTTTCCACACGAAATCACCTAAAGAATCCTTGATCTCATTTTTGATCTTGCCCCAGTCGGTGATTCCTTTATCCATACAATACTGCATCTTATCTTCAAGCAGATGCTTTGCATCCTCCATCAGACTCTCTGCACCTCTGACATAAACAAATCCACGGGATACGATATCCGGACCCGCAAGCACCTGTCCGGAACCGCTCTCTAATGTCAGAACGACAATGATGATTCCATCTTCCGCAAGATGCTGTCTGTCGCGGAGTACGATGTTGCCGACATCACCGACACCGAGTCCGTCGACCATGATATCACCTACATGGACTCTTCCTGTCACTTCTGCTTTTTCGTCATCTAATTCAAGCACATCACCAGAGGTCAGGATAAAGATATTGTCCTTGTTGATGCCAAGTTCTTCTGCCACTCTCGCCTGTGCCAAAAGATGACGGTACTCTCCATGTACCGGAACGGCATACTTCGGTTTTACCAGGGAGTAGATCAGTTTGATCTCTTCCTGACAGGCATGACCGGATACATGTACGTCCTGGAAAATAACGTTTGCACCCTTCATGGAAAGCTCATTGATAATACCGGAAACTGCCTTTTCATTTCCCGGGATCGGGTTGGAACTGAGCACGATCGTATCGTTAGGTTTGATCGTAACTTTTTTATGCATGCCACATGCCATACGGGACAATGCCGCCATGGACTCTCCCTGGCTTCCGGTCGTGATCATAACCGTTTTCTCATCCGGATAATTTTTCAGTTCTTCAATATCGATCAGCGTATTGTCCGGAATATTAATGTAGCCAAGCTCCGACGCAATGCCGATGATATTCACCATACTGCGTCCTTCCACGACAACTTTCCTGCCGTATTTATAAGCTGTATTAATGATCTGCTGCACACGGTCTACGTTAGACGCAAATGTTGCAATGATGATCCTCGTATTCTTGTGATCTGCAAAGATCTCATCAAAGGTCTTGCCGACTGTCTTTTCTGACATGGTAAATCCCTTGCGCTCTGCGTTGGTACTGTCACATAACAGTGCAAGTACACCTTTTTTACCGATCTCACCAAAACGCTGTAAATCGATGGCATCTCCAAATACCGGTGTGTAATCCACCTTGAAGTCACCTGTGTGCACAACGATACCTGCCGGTGAATAAATGGCAAGCGCTGCTGCATCCTGAATACTGTGGTTCGTACGGATGAACTCCACGCGGAAACAGCCTAAATTGATATGCTGTCCGTATTTTACCACCTTGCGTTTCACTTTTGTCAGCATATTATGTTCTTTTAACTTATGTTCAATGATACCGATGGTAAGCTTTGTTGCATAAATCGGAACATTGATGTCCCTTAAGACATACGGAATCGCTCCGATATGATCCTCATGTCCGTGTGTAATGAAAAATCCCTTGACTTTATCAATATTATCTTTCAGATAAGTCACATCCGGGATGACAAGATCGATTCCATACATGTCATCTTCCGGGAAAGACAGACCACAGTCCACTACAATGATGCTGTCTTCGTACTCAAAAGCAGTAATATTCATTCCGATCTGCTCTAAGCCGCCAAGCGGAATGATCTTAAGTTTTGAAGTTTTTTCTTTTTTGTTCTCTTTTACACTGGTTCTCTTTTTTCGTTCCGGTCTCTCTGCTTTTTTTGAATCATTCTGGCTGATTCCTGCCTCCTTATTCTCTTTCATATTCAATGTCCGCATCCTCTATCAATTCTGAAAATATTTTACCTACTGCCGCAAGTTCCGTGTCGTCGTCTACCATCTCGCACACAACGTCATCGTCCTCTGTGGCGACCTCCTTCAAAATGTACGCATCACAGTCGCCATCTTCCTCTTCCGTGACAAAAAAATAACGCGTACCGTTTACCTGTGTCTCCTCCACAACAAAAAAATCAATACTCTCTTTTGTCTGTGGGTCCACAAATGTTACTTTTTCCATGTGCATCCTCCATGCATAACACAAAAACCGCATTCGAAAACCTGCGGTTTTTGTCAGAACCTGTTTACTTTTCTACGTGCATACTCCGATAATCCAGATATCCCTGCAAAATAAAGACTGCCGCAATCTCATCGACATACTTCTTGCGGTCTTCCCTGCGGATACCGGACTCCATCATGTGTTTATCTGCGGAAACAGTCGTCAGTCTCTCATCCCACAATATGACTTCTAAACCTGTCCGTCTCTCTAACATCTCTTTAAACTCTTTTGTCTTCTCGCAACGCTCTCCCTCTGTGTTATTCATATTTTTCGGATAACCCAGAACAATACACTCCACCTGATATTCCGCGATAATCGCTTCGATCCTCGCCAAAGTCTGGCGCAGTTTATTAGGGGACTGGCGTCTTATGATCTCCAGTCCCTGCGCAGTTAATAAAAGCTCATCGCTGACTGCCAAACCGACAGTCTTAGAGCCAAAATCCAAACCTAAAATCCGCATAAACTTCCTATTCCCAATGATTATTTTTGATGTAAGCCTTTAAAACTTCTTCGACCAGTTCGTCACGTTCCACTTTCATGATCAGGCTTCTTGCATTATTATGACTGGTAATATATGTGGGATCTCCAGACATAATATATCCAACAATCTGATTCACAGGATTATAGCCTTTCTCGCTCAGTGCACGATATACGATCGTAAGCACGTCACCAACCTTTAACTCCGGCTCTTTCTCCACTCTGAAATATTGTGTATTATTGATATTCTGCATATTTTTCACGCCCTTATACCTGCTATAAAAAGCATTGCTTGTTTTTATTTTAATATAGTTTGTCCTAAAATTCAACCAAAAGATAAATATCATCTTTTAATTTTCCTTTTATTTTTCCAGTCACAAACTGATTGGTCATATTTTCTTCTGTCTCAAATGCCACTTTGACATACTCTTTTGTGTATCCGGTAAAATACGTTTTTCCGTCTACCACAAGTTCTTCCTCTAACAGTGCCGTCTTTTCTTTTCCGACATAATAATTCCGGAATTCTTCAGACATTTTCTTTTCCAGTGACAGAAGAATATTACTTCTCTCTGTCTTTTTCTGCTCCGACACCTGATCCGGCATGACTGCTGCCTTTGTACCTTCACGCACCGAATATTTAAAAATGTGCATCTCATAAAAATGTATTTTTTTCAGATATTCTTCTGTAATTTTAAACTCTTCTTCCGTCTCTCCCGGAAAACCAACGATCACATCGGTCGTGATCGCAGGATGCGTAAAATATTTGCGCAGCAGATCACAGCCCGCCTCATATTCTGCCGTATCATATCTGCGGTTCATCCGCTTTAAGACACTGTCACAGCCACTCTGTAAAGACAGATGGAAATGTGGACATATTTTTGTAAGCTCCGATAACCGTTTTGCAAAGTCTTCTGTCACAATACGCGGCTCTAAACTGCCAAGACGGATACGCTCGATTCCCTCGATTTCATGTACATGTTCAATCAGGGAAAGTAACGTTTCTCCAGTATCGACTCCGTAGGAACTTAAATGGATCCCGGTTAACACGACCTCTTTATATCCACTTTTTGCAAGTTCATTTATCTCATTTAACACATCTTCCATTTTGCGGCTTCTGACACGTCCTCTTGCAAACGGAATGATGCAGTAACTGCAGAACTGATTGCAGCCATCCTGTACCTTGATAAACGCACGTGTATGCTCTGCCGTTTTCTTTAAATGCAGTTCTTCATACTCCTGTTTTTCGTGGTTGATATCAACAATCTGTGCCTGTTTTGTGTGTTCTTTTTCATACTCATTCAACAGTGTAACCAATTCATGCTTCTGGTTATTTCCGATCACGATATCAATACTTTCATCCACCAATGCCTGTGCTTCTTTTGTCTGCACATAACAGCCGGCTCCCACTACAATGGCATCCGGATTCATCTTTTTTGCACGGTGGAACATCTGTCTTGATTTACGGTCTGCCATATTGGTTACGGAACAGGTATTGATCACATATACGTCTGCAATTTCCGTAAAAGGAACAATCTCATAACCTGCATTTTCAAGGATCTGCTGCATAGCTTCCGTCTCATATGCATTTACTTTACACCCCAGATTGTGCAGTGCTGCTTTTTTCATTTTTTACCTCCATAATATCTATTTACTTGTTGACTTTTCCACGAAAAACCATTACTATAAAGATAACTTTAACAGCTAATTTTAAGGAGGTTTTTCATCATGAAAACAGTACAGATTTCTTTAAATTCTATCGACAAAGTGAAATCATTTGTCAATGCGATCACACAGTATGAGTATGATTTCGATTTAATCTCCGGTAGATACGTTATCGACGCAAAATCCATCATGGGTATCTTCAGCTTAGACTTATCCAAACCGATCGATTTAGCAATCCATGCTGAAGCTAATGTTGATGAGATTATGGAAACATTAAAACCATACTTAATCTAATCACAGATCAGATGTCATACCATTTACGGTGTCACATAGATGGAACATAAACCACAGGTTTTATACCTGTGGTTTTTTTGTTGTCCTTTTATTGTGGTGCCCTGATCAAAAGATGTATCAAAAAATAAACTGCCTGCATTTCTGACACATCTTTCGCCCTGGAACCCGTTTTCTACGCTTCGATATGGATCACTTCGACCGTATCAATCGCTTTCTGCATCAATTCATCGATCTTCTCAGAAAGTTTCTTCTCATCATTATGAATCACATTCAGGCTCGGTTTTGTGACCGGATGTTTTGCAACGAAAATGGTACAGCAGTCCTCAAACGGAAGGATCGATGTCTCATATGCATCGATCTTCTCAGAGATCTCAACAATCTCCTGCTTGTCAAAACCAATTAACGGACGGTATACCGGCATCGTGCAGACCTCATTTGTCGCTGCAAGCGACTGCATAGTCTGGCTTGCCACCTGACCGATACTTTCTCCTGTGATCAGACCCAGACATTTATTTTCTTTTGCAAAATGCTCTGCTAACTTCATCATATAACGGCGCATAATGATCGTTAACTCCTCATGCGGACACTGCTCGTAGATATAAAGCTGGATATCCGTAAAGTTGACAACATGCAAGTTGATCGGTCCGGAATATTTTGCAACGATCTTTGCAAGATCCACAACCTTCTGTTTTGCACGCTCTGAGGTATAAGGCGGTGCATGGAAATAAGTCGCATCGATCGTCACGCCGCGTTTTGCGATCATATAACCTGCAACCGGGCTGTCAATTCCACCGGAAAGCAGTAACATTGCCTTTCCGTTTGTGCCGACCGGCATACCGCCCGGTCCCGGAATAACCGTTGAATATACATTGATCTGATTACGGATCTCCACGTTGATCACAACTTCCGGTTTGTGCACATCCACGCGTGTCTCAGGGAATGCATTTAAAATGCGCTCTCCAAGCTGTGCATTGATCTCCATGGACTCAAGCGGATAATTTTTGCGCGCTCTTCTCGCATTTACCTTGAAGGTAAAATGCTTGTCCGGATAAGCCTCATCAATATGATGGATCACTTCTTCTGCTAATTTGTCAAATCCCTCGTCCTCTAAAATAACAACCGGACAGATTCCGACGATACCAAATACACATTTTAATGCTTCTACCGTCTCGTCGTAATCATATTCGCCATCCATCTCGATATAGATTCTTCCCTGCTCCTTGCGGATGCGGAAAGTTCCGTCTACTTTCTTTAACGCATGATTCATCTGGCTGACTAATGCATCCTCAAACAGATAACGGTTTTTTCCTTTGATTGCAATTTCTGCATATTTTATCAAAAATGCTTTGTACATATTTTTTCCCTTTCTATCTTTACGATCAATGTCTGGTAAATTTCCTGCGGAACGGAATGATTTCTTTTAACTGTTCGATCGCATAATCAATTTCCGCTTCCGTTGTATTGACACAGAAGCTGAAACGGATCGTTCCCTCTAAATCCGCTTTTTTCAGTCCGATTCCCTGCAGGGTTTTACTCGGTGCCGGTTTATTTGATGAGCAGGCACTTCCCGCGGAGACATAAACTTCTTTTTCCTCAAGTGAATGCAGCATGACTTCGCTCCGCACGCCCTGGATCGTGACGCTTACAATCTGCGGTGCAGAATCCTCACCGGTCTTTCCGTTAATCGTCACACCCTCGATCTTTGTCACTTCCTCAATAAAGTACTTTTTCAACGCATACATATGTGCAATCTTTTCATCAAAATTCTCGTAGATCTCCATGGCAGCCTCTCCAAGTGCCGCTGCTCCAGGAACATTCTCTGTGCCGGAGCGCATGCCTTTCTGCTGTCCGCCGCCGTAAATAATCGGTTTAATCTTTGTTTTGTCTTTGATATATAAAAATCCGGTTCCCTTTGGCGCATGAATTTTTGTGACCGCTGACCGAGAGCAGATCAATCCCAAGTTTTTTCGGACAGATACGGTATTTTCCATATGCCTGAATCGCATCCACATGGATGATCGTATTCGGATTCTTTTCTTTTACGATTTTTGCAGCCTCTGCAATCGGTTCTACCGCACCGATCTCATTATTGACCATCATCATGGATACAAGGATCGTGTCCTCACAGACTGCATCGCGCAGTTCATCCAGTGAGATCTGTCCGTTTTCGTCTACCGTAAGATAAGTCACACGAAAACCCTGTTCTTCTAAATATGCCAGCGGTGAAAGCACCGATGCATGCTCGATTGATGTTGTGATAATATGGTTTCCCGCACGTTTATTTGCAAGTGCTGTTCCGATCAGAGCCATATTATTTGACTCTGTACCTCCTGATGTAAAAAGGATCTCTTTTTCATCTGCCTTCAGTGTTTTTGCAATCCGCTCTTTTGCCTCTTTGATATAACGTTCCGCCACAACTCCCATTGTATGAAGTGACGAAGGATTTCCATAATCCTCCATCAACACTTTTACCATCAGATCTTTCGCACGTTCACTGCAGCGTGTCGTTGCTGAATTATCCAGATATGCCTGCATTTTGTTACTCCTGTTCTGCACATTTTTCTCTGTGTGCACAAAACTTTATATATGTTGCATTTTAATCTTCATTTCTGCGCTATCTCTTCGCACTGTTTTCATTCTGTGTATGTCCGCGCCCATCAATTTTGAAACAAATTCATTCGGCCGCTAAATCACAGTCAGGCTAATTTGATTTTTCCAGGCACGACGTTTCGATATGATACATCAGGATCGCAAGTGTCGTAAATCCTGCCGTCTCGGTGCGAAGGATACGGCTGCCAAGTGAGATCAGATTCATCTCATCTTTTACCATCGCGATCTCTTCCGGTGCAAAACCGCCCTCCGGTCCGATAAAAATACCGATGGACTCTCCCGGTCTGACCGCCTCTACCGCCTCTCTCGTTGCCGCCATGCCGCGCTCATTTTCATAGGGAACCAGCTTTTGGTCAAGTTTCATTGCATATGCCACAGCTTCTTTATAGCTCACAGGTTCTGAAACTTTTGGGATCAGACTGCGCTTTGACTGTTTTGCTGCACTCTCCGCAATGCCCTGCCAGCGTGCTGTCTTTGCCGCCGCCTTTTTTGCATCCAGTTTCACCACACAGTTTTTCATTGCAACCGGGATGATCTCATACACACCAAGTTCGACCGCCTTTTGTATGATCAGTTCCATCTTGTCATTTTTCGGCAGTCCCTGAAACAGATAGATCCGGTTCGGCAGTTCGGTTCCGGTCTCGTCTTTTTCTAAAATCGACGCGCGCACAAAGGAATCCTCGATTTCTGCAATTTCACAGAAATAATTTTCCCCTGCCGGTCCGCTGATGCGGATCTTTTCTCCCGGCTTCATGCGCAGTACATTTTTGATATGATTGACATCACTGCCCTCGATCATCACAGAATCTTTCCCGATCTGTCCGCTCTCCACAAAAAACTGATACATTTTTCTAATGCCTTTCTGTTCGTTGCTGCTGATTACGCTGCTTATCTCTTCTGTGCGGTGATATTGACCCACTCACCCTGATGATTGATCTCAACCACGGTAAGACCTGCTTTTTCAATCGCTTCTTTCACCTGATCTTCCTTGAAATCAATGATACCTGAAGTGATAAAGTAACCGCCTTTTTTCAGGCGCGCCGGAATGACCGGAGCCATTGGAATAATGACATCTGCAAGAATATTTGCAACAACAATATCATACTCCTCTGTACCGACTTTCTCCTGCAGTTCTACGTCGTCGATCAGGTTGCCGACATAAAATGTTCCAAGTCTGCTGTCTAAATGGTTAACCTCAAAATTCTCATGTGTCGAAGTCATGCAATCCGGGTCAAGGTCAGTTCCAACCACCTCGGATGCACCAAGTTTTAATGCCACGATGGAAAGAATTCCACTTCCGCAGCCGACATCTAATACTTTCGGTGTTTTATTCTCCGGTGTATATTCCGCATTACCACGGATATATTTTAAAAGCTGGCGGATACACAGCTGCGTTGTTTCATGTTTTCCGGTTCCAAAAGAAACACCAGGATCGATCTCAATTAAGAATTTGTCCTTATCTTCCTCTTTTAATTCTTCCCAGGTTGGTTTGATCAAAATATCCTCAATGTAAAATGAGCTGAAAAACTTTTTCCAGTTGTTGATCCAGTCAAGGTCTTCCGTCTGGTCAGAGGTGATGACGCCGCTTCCGACATCCACGATCTTGCGGAGATCTTCAAGTGCGATTTTGACCTGTTTTAATAATTCCGTGTAGTCCTCTCCATTATCCTCCAAATAAAAGCTGACGTGACTCACACCGTCATCCGGTGGAAGTTCCGGCAGAAAGTCGATGAACATATCCGCCTGATCTTCCTTGGAAAGCGGAATATTGTCTTCAATCTCCACTCCCTCGATCCCTAAATCTGCCAGCATGGCACTCATGTAATCTTCCGCTGCAGTTGTCGTTTCTATTGTATATTTATTCCACTTCATACAAATTCTCCATTTCTGTGCTGCTTCTCCATGGTTACTATTCAGACACAAGCCTGATATCTGCTGCTGTCAGGCTGTGTGCCATAAAGTATATTTCCGTTTACACATAGCTATTTGGTATGATAACACAAAATCGGGGATTTGGCAAAATAAACGTATTTTTTCTTTTGGGGATGGGGATACTGTGGGGTGTTAGGAAAAAGAGGATCAGTAGTTTGTGGCAGTAGCGGTCCGGGGGTGGTAAATCGCGCAAAGCTGAGAATGGTTTTTCTTATTTTCGTACAACGGAAACAAAACCAGAATCAGCTTTGCGCAATTTACCACTCACTACCCCCATACACCTTTTGACTCATAACCCCAAAAAAAGGAGGAAACACGCAATGCACTTCGAAAAAGACGATATCCCACCAGGATTTGGAATGCTGTTAGGACGAAACGAAAATGCGATGAAATGTTTTTCCGGAATGACAGACACGGAGAAAGAAGATGTGATCAGACAGGCTCAGGCTGCAAGATCTACCGACGATATTGCTCAAATCATAGAATGCACGCTCCGCTAATGCCCTGTAAAAGTAAAACAACCGGCAGGGATACCCCAGCCGGTCTATTGGATTACAATACTTTGGATAAAAATTCCTGCAGTCGCGGACTCTTCGGATTTGAAAAGATCTCCTGTGGAGTGTTCTCCTCCTTGATAACACCATCATTGATGAACATGACACGGTTTGCAACCTCGCGGGCAAATCCCATCTCATGTGTGACGACTACCATGGTCATGCCGTCTGCCGCAAGTTCTTTCATAACGTTAAGTACCTCGCCGACCATCTCCGGATCGAGTGCAGATGTCGGTTCATCGAATAAAATGATGTCCGGGTTCATGGCAAGGGAACGCACGATGGCAATACGCTGTTTCTGTCCACCGGAAAGCTGCGCCGGGTAGGCATCTGCTTTGTCGGCGAGTCCGATGCGTGCTAAGAGGTCTTCCGCCTTTTTCGCAGCTTCCTCTTTGGTCATTTTTCCGAGTTTGACCGGAGCCAACATAATATTTTCACGGATAGTCATATTCGGGAACAGATTAAACTGCTGAAATACCATTCCGATTTTTTCACGGACATGATTGATATCCACGGATGCGTCTGTCATGTCTGTGCCCTCGAACAATACATGACCACTTGTCGGAACCTCAAGCAGATTTAGAGAACGCAGGAAAGTTGATTTTCCGCAGCCGGATGGACCGATCAGTGCCAGAACGTCTCCTTTTTTGATGGTTGTGGAGATACCTTTTAATACTTCGTGATCTCCATAGGATTTATGCAGATCATTTACCTCAAGAATGACTGTATTATCGCTCATTGCTTCTTAACTTCCTTTCTAACAGATTTACCACTTTGCTCAGTCCCATTACCATGATAAGGTAAATCAGGGCAACTGCGATCAGCGGCATAAATGCCTCATAAGTTACACTTCGTATGATATCTCCACCTTTGGTCAGATCCATAAGGCCGATGTAGCCACTGATGGACGTCTCTTTTAAAAGACTGATAAACTCATTGCAGAGTGCCGGCAGGATATTTTTTACCGCCTGCGGCAGGATGATCGACATCATGGTCTGCTTGTAATTAAGACCCAGGCTTCGTCCGGCTTCAAACTGTCCGATATCCACTGCCATGATTCCGGAACGTACGATCTCAGCAACGTATGCTGCAGAGTTTAAACCGAATGCAATGACTGCCACAACAATTTTTCCGGTGTCAATACTCTGGAAAATAACATAATAAATGATCAAAAGCTGGATCATGACAGGTGTTCCGCGCACAATGGTCAGATAAAGCTTACAGAGTGCATTTAAGATAGTCAGCCCACCGTTTCTGTCATGGTTGGTACGGACGATTGCGATCAGAAATCCAAATACAACACCGACTAACAATGCCAGCACTGTAATCAAAAGTGTATTTCCAAGACCTTTTAACAAGTACACATAGCGGCTGTCTTTTACAAAGTTGTCATAAAATTTCTCACTAAGTCCCGCTTTTTCAGAAGTTACCGTATCATCTTTTACTATAATGACCTGCTTTGAAGTCGTATAAGTATCGGTAAAATTAACATTCTTTTTCCGCTCCTCTGTCACAGTAAAACCTGCTGCTCCGATATCGACCTTACCAGTTGAGATTGCCGGAATAATCGAGTCAAACGCCATATCCTCGATTTTTAATTCCATACCAAGTTCATCACTGACAGCACGCATGATATCCATATCGATTCCCACGATCTGTCCATCTTCATAGCTCTCATATGGTGGAAACTCTGCATTTGTTCCAACCGTCAGAGTTCCATTTTCATGGCTGACATCTTTAGATTCATACGGAAACTTTCCAATCTCATCCTCAGTGCCGATATAATTTTTCTGAATATCTGCGATCGTACCATCTGCTTCTAATTTTTCCAGAGCACTGTTGACCTTATCTAAAAGCTCTGTATTACTTTTTGCAACAACAAACGCATAGTCCTCAAGGGTAAATTCTTCATCTAAGATACGGATTCCTGTGTTCTGCTCTACGAACTTAATCGCAGGCTGCTCATCAATGACAACGCAGTCAATCTTTCCCTGTTTTAATGCCTGGATCGCATCCGCACCCTTGTTGTAACGCTCCACACGGTGCCGGAGCCATCGCTCTCGTAATCACTGACATAAATATCTCCTGTAGTACCAAGCTGGACACCGATTCTTTTTCCCGGCAGATCATCTGCAGAATTCACGGTTCCAGATGTACTTTCCGTGCTCTGTGCCTCATCTGCTGCCATCACTTCATAGCCTGCTGCACCGATCAGTATGGTACAGAATAAAAGCATGGCTGCAAGTAAACGTTTACCTGTTTTCTTCATGGTCTTTTTCTCCTCGTTTTCGTGTATAAATATTCATTTTTCTGAGTAGGTAGTATAGCACACTTTTTTGTCAAAAGAAAGTATTGTCGTATATTTGCTGTATTCCTACATATATTCTCTCATCTGGTCTACCAGTGATAACATGAATTTTTGTCCGTCAATTCCGACCGCTTCATCAAACTTTTCTCCATTTACGATAGAATTTGACAGGATCCGCACGCCAAGAAACGGTACTCCATAAGAAAGGCAAAGCTGGGCTGCCGCCGCCGACTCCATATCTTCCACGGCTGTATGATACCGCTCTCTTAAAAGTGCGATCCGGTCAAGCTGGTTGTTCCACTCATCCCCGGAACCAATCACCCCACGGCCGGTATGATATTTCGTTTTTACCTGCTCCGCCGCTTTCAGCAGTTTTCCGTCACACGGATACTCTGTCACTTTTTTTGTCTTTCCCGTTTCGCGGTAAAAAATTTCCACCGGAAGCAGTGAAAAACTTTTTCCATCAATTCCCGCTCCCTCCTCAGAAAATGCATATGCGATTGCTCCCATCGGAACGACCTTTTCTCCAAGCACAATGTCCCCTCTGTGAAATTTTTTATCGTGGCCTCCTCCGATTCCCTGATTGATCACCGCCCATGGCTTAAAGTATGCCAGTGCAAGGCTTGTCGCTGCCGCAGCATTGACCATTCCCTGAAATGTCTTCGAAATGATGACAGGCTCTCTTTTTGCACCGAGAAATCCTGTGTGAAACTGCCAGTTTCCAATCGTGACGCACTCATGTTCCTCTAAATGTTCTATGAAATATGCCGTCTCTGTATCCATGGCTCCCTGAATCAGAAGAGATGGCTGTTTTTTAAAATCATAATTGCCCATCGTATTTATTTCTCCCTTTTTCCTGTTTAATTTTTCTTGACGAACTATAATATCTGTTTTATGGTAGTTCATAATACATTGTCCGCCGCAAAAAAAGCAATAGAAAGAGGATAAAAATTACTTTTACTGCTGCACATTTCCGGTCAGGTCATTACTGTAACAATATTTTAAACGCAAACATGGAGGAATCTTATGGAAAAAATAGCAAGTTTTACGATTGATCATATTAAATTAGAACCTGGTGTCTATGTATCAAGAAAAGATACCGTCGGCTCCGAAGTCATCACTACATTCGATCTGCGCATGACTTCCCCAAACGATGAACCGGTTATGAATACCGCAGAAGTACACACGATCGAGCATCTTGGTGCCACATTTTTAAGAAATCATCCTCTTTATAAGGATAAAACGATCTATTTCGGACCGATGGGATGCCGCACCGGATTTTATCTGCTGCTCGCAGGCAATTACACATCCAAAGATATCGTAGGGCTCATCATAGAAATGTTTGAATTTATCCGCGATTTTCATGACGAAGTACCTGGTGCCTCTCCAAAGGACTGCGGTAACTACTTAGATATGAACCTTGGCATGGCAAATTATCTTGCCAGCCGTTATTTAGAGAACACACTGTATGACATTGATGATGCACATCTTGTTTATCCAGCTTAATAAATTTCGCCAGACCTTGTGAATAATATCGAGGCGGTAATTTATAGACGCAAATGGGCTGAAAATGGCATATAGCAAACAATTTTCTGCTATATGCCCATTTTTTCAGACAGTAAAATTCTCCATTTTTCCATCTTTGAAGAATCTGCTGCTGTTTTCTTTTTATAATTTTGTTTTAAAAAAAGTTATGATTTCCTGCCAGATCTCTTCCTGGAAGAAACGGATATCCGCATGGTCTGCGTCCTCGATCTCTAAAAGTGTGACATCACTGCCCTCTTTTTCAAGTTCATCATGCAGTTCCACTCCCTGTGTAAATGGTACCGTCTTATCACATTTTCCATGGATAATAAAAAATGGCGGAGCATCTTTGGTCACAAAGCTGACCGGGCAGCATGCAAGCGCCTCCCTGGGATTGCGCATCGCATTTTTTCCCATCAGCAATGACTCTGGGGATGCTGCACACTGTTCCTCGTTTTCGTATAGAAAACCTCTGAAGTCTGTCGGAGGATACCATGGGCACGCTGCCTGCACTTTGCTGGAATAAGAAAGATATTCTCCCACCTCATATGCCGGATCATCGCATAATGCCGCCATACAGGTTAAATATCCCCCCGCTGATTCTCCCATCACCCCAATATGTGCTTCGTCGATGTGATACCTTGCGGCGTGCGCACGCAGATAGCGGATCGCCGCTTTTACATCACAGAGCTGTGCCGGAAATTTTGCTTCATTGCTGGTCCGGTACTGTACGGATGCCACCACAAAACCTGCTCTCGCAAGTTCGCTCAGATATGCCAGATGTGCAGACTTGTCAATGCTCAGCCATGCACCGCCACAGATCCAGACAATACAGGGATAATCGTGTGCCGTATCTTCCGGATAAATCAAATCCATACGAAGATCCTGCGTGGTGTGTCCGAACCATGCATCTGTCTGTGCAAATGTGATGTTTGTAATCACGGAATACTGCGGTGCAGCCGGTTTCACATGAATTGTTCTTTTCATACAAATTCTCCTCTCCAATGCTGTTTTTTATCGCTTCTCTAATCCACCATTGCTTTCCTTATCGCACTGAGCAGTTCCTCATAGGTCTCATATGCCGGAATATCCGGATAATCCGCCTTGATCTTATCGGTGGAACGGAATAAAAATCCTGCCTTACTCGCCTGGATCATTCCAAGATCGTTATAGGAATCTCCACTTGCGATCGTGTCAAATCCGATCGACTGCAGTGCTTTTACTGTTGTTAATTTTGACTGTTCCACACGCATCTTAAAGCCTGTGATCTCACCATTTTCTGCAACTTCCAAAGAATTACAGAATAACGTCGGCCAGCCTAATTTCTCCATCAAAGGAGATGCAAACTGGGTAAAGGTATCACTGATTAAGATCACCTGTGTGAAAGAGCGGAGTTCGTCTAAAAACTCTTTCGCACCCGGCAGCGGATCGATCGTTCTGATAACGTCCTGGATCTCTTTTAAACCGAGTCCGTGTTCTTTTAAAACTCCAAGTCTCCATTTCATCAGTTTATCATAATCCGGCTCATCACGGGTCGTTTTCTTTAATTCCGGAATTCCGCTTGCCTCTGCAAATGCGATCCAGATCTCCGGTACTAATACTCCCTCTACATCCAAACATGTAATATACATAAAACTCCTTTCCTGCGCCCTCAATACGCATATCAGGTCTGTAAATACAGCTCCTGTTTTCTGCTTTTACTTTCGTTTTGTATCACTTTACTTCGTTATACTAACATATTATTTTCCACGATGCAATTCCTGTTTTCCACTGTCAGAAACAACAGAATGCCCCACATTACCGGAGCGACTGGTAAGGAGTGAACAGTAACTGCCCCACGCAAACATTTATGTATCACTCTGTTCCTGCTTCAGCTCATACTGCTTCAACAGCCTGTCATACTCACGGTTGATCTCCTGAAGTGTCTCCGTATCCCCACAGAGATTGTCCGGATGATAGATTTTTAGCAGCTGTTTATACCTTTTCTTTAAGGCACTCTTACTTTCCACACCGATGAAAAACAATTCCCCGCGTACCACATTTTCCGTCCCCACCGTCAGCATATCACGCACTTCCTGTTCTCTGACATATCTATAAAAGTCACGCTTTTTTTCATCTGTTTTTTTCATCCGCAAGCTGGGAAAGTTCTTCCTCTAAAATCTTCCACTTTGTCTCAAACAACTGTTTTTCCCGCTTCATACTGTCTTTTTCAAGCTGACAGTGTGTGGAAAATTCTCTTTTTTCCCGCTCGAAGTTTCGACGATCCTCTTCTAATTTTCTCTTTTCTTCTAAAAAATCCCGCCTCTGCTTCTCTAACTCGGCAGACTTTTTGTGTTTCCAATCCTGATGCAGAGTCTTTGTCCTTTTGATCCTAAAAATCGACCGATCCATCTTTCTGCAAAAACCCCCTCTTATTCTGCCTTACTTTCCTCATAAACTTTTCTGATCTTATCCTCAATTTCAATAAAGACATCCACTAAAACCGGATCATAATCCCTGCCACGTCCTTCTTCTATAATATGAAAACACTGATCCAGCGGCATTGCATCCCTGTAACAACGTTTTGCCGATACTGCATCAAATACATCCGCGACAGCCATGATCCTGGCGCACAATGGGATTTCTGTCTCTTTCAGTCCATCCGGATATCCGCGCCCATTCCATTTCTCATGGTGATGTGCTGCCACTTCATATGCCATCTCTTCGTACGCATCATTTCCCAGATGCCCGAATGTCTCCCGGATGATCTTTCCGCCTTTTTGGGCATGTGTCTTCATAATTTCAAACTCTTCATCTGTCAGTTTCCCCGGCTTCTGCAAAATTGCATCCGGTATCGCGATCTTGCCGACATCATGCATTGGTGCCGCCATCACAAGATTTGCCACATAATCTTTTGTAAGCTGCTCCTTATAAAAACCGCGGCTTCGAAGTTCCTCTGCCAGCAATTTCACATACGCAGTTGTACGGCGGATATGCCCTCCCGTATTGTCATCACGGTTCTCCACCAGTGTTGCAAACCCCATCACCATCTCTTCATTGTTTTTCTGGAGTTTCGCATAGAGCGGTGTCTCCTGATTCAGATAAATTCCCACGATCACAACCGCCGGAACCAGACTCGACAGCAGTGCCTCCGGGAAAAACATCTGATATGCCGTCACCCCGATTGTCACTAACAAATAAGTAGATATCGCAATCTGCTTATGTCTCTCAAGATTCTTCCAGCTGTGCAGAAAAATACCACTCGCAGCAAGTACATACAACGCCACCATCGCAAAACAGGTATATGCAGACATTCCCATCGAATAGTTGGTAAACGTTCCTTTGCGATACTCAAGCTGGGGCATAAATACGATCACAACCACAATATTGATCAGAAGAGGCAGGAAAAGTCCGATGCGTTCCCCTCTTTTCTGTGGCAGTCCTCTTGTAATATCGTACATATATAAAAACATCAAAAACACAAAAATATCCAGAAAAGAAAGAAAACACAGATGTAAAAATATGTTGACAGAAGCCGGTATCTCCGCTAAATGATTGACAGTATAGGCAGTTGCTCCATCAAAGAAAATACCGACAATCCCTGCAGCCAAAATTGTCTCAAACAACACGTTTTTCCGTTTCATCTGATAAATCTGTTTTTCTCTGATATAAATACACGCCACATAAAGGACAATGATCATGCAGCCAATCTGTAATTTACAGTATTCCATTTCGTCTCCTGTCCACCATTGTGGATCATTCTTTTGTTTTAATATGCTAAAACAGACAGAACCAAAGGTGGTTCTGCCCGTTTTTATTTTACCATTAAATCTTACAGTGTCTGGATCCGCTCCATAGCTGCAAGTGTATTCTCGTAAGTACCAAATGCTGTCAGTCTGAAATATCCTTCACCGCTCGGTCCAAATCCGGATCCCGGTGTACCAACCACATTGGCATTCTCAAGCAGATAGTCGAAGAAATCCCAGGACGTCATCTGATCTGGTGTTTTAACCAGATATATGGTGCGTTTACACCGCCAAATACAGTATAGCCGGCTTTCGTCAGACCTTCCTTGATGGCTTTTGCATTCTTCATATAATAGCCAACCTGCTCTTTTAACTGTGCTTTTCCGGCATCGGAGTAAACTGCCTCACCGGCACGCTGTACAATATAAGGTGCACCGTTAAACTTTGTTCCGTGGCGTCTTGCCCACATCGCATTTAAGGAGACATCCCCGCATTTTAATTCTTTTGGAACAACCGTAAATCCAAGACGTACTCCGGTAAATCCTGCATTCTTTGAAAAACTTCGAAGTTCGATGGCACAGGTCTTTGCTCCCTCACACTCATAAATAGAATGTGCCACGTCATCCTCGCTGATATACGCCTCATAAGCCGCATCATAAATAATAACTGCACCGACTTTATTTGCGTAATCTACCCACTCCTGTAACTGTGATTTGGTGATCGTTGTTCCGGTCGGATTGTTCGGCAGGCACAGATAAATAACATCCGGTGTTTCCTTTGGAAGCTCCGGTACAAAGTTGTTATCGCTGGTACATGGCATATAGATCACATCACTCCACATCTGTGTATCTGCATCATAAGTGCCGGTCCTTCCAGCCATAACGTTGGAATCCACATAAACCGGATAAACAGGATCACAGACAGCGATCTTATTATCCTGCGCAAAAATCTCCTGAATGTTTCCGGAATCACTCTTTGCTCCGTCAGATACAAAAACTTCATCTGCGGAAATATCACATCCTCTTGCTTTATAATCATTTGCCACGATGGCATTTCTTAAAAAGTCATATCCAAGATCCGGCGCATAGCCATGGAACGTTTCTGCATGTCCCATCTCATCGACTGCTTTGTGCATTGCATCAATAATAGCCGGAGCGATCGGCTGTGTTACATCACCGATACCAAGACGGATGATCTGTTTCTCCGGGTTTGCTGCAGAATATGCGTTTACTTTCTTTGCAATGGTAGAAAATAAATAGCTTCCCGGAAGTTTCTGGTAATTGTCATTAATTTTAAACATGTCCTTACTCCTCACTTTGCATTCAAAATACAAGTTAACGTTATCTAACTGTCATACAGTATAGCATTGTGTGATAGGTCATGCAAGCATTTTTTGTTTACCTGGAATCAAAAAATATTGTCTCACCTAATCTGATTTTTTTTATCCATAATTCCGGTCCCAAAATCATTGATTTTACAGGCTTATCTCATATTTTAGCTTCCGCCAGAAGTTCCACCCATGCCACGCGAAATCCTGCATTCACCGCTGCCCGCTGTGACGCAAGATTTGACATACTGGTTCCATAATACGGCACTTTTCCCAATTTCTCTATCTCTTCTTTTAAAATTGTGACCAAAGTGGACGCGATATGTCTGCACTCCGCCTCTTTTTCCACATTGATCCCGATCTGCCAGAACAAAGGACTATCTGCGCTTGCCCCCGCCATGCCGATGATCTTTCCGTCTGAAATCGCTGCCACTCCCAGCATATCGGGTGATTTTTCGTCAAAGCAGAATGCCTCGTCAAACCGGTTGTCCCCTGCAAACTGCAGGATCTCCCCACGGTCATATGTTCGGATCTCAAACCCCGTTTCTTTTGCAACACTCTCTGTCTCCGGCAGGAAAAACGGATGTGCTGTTTTTAACTGGCAGCCGTATGGTTTTAAGATGTGATCCAGTTCCCGGAAGTTTGCGACATCCATAAACCATGCGCCGGGGCAGGTTTCGTATTTTTCGCGGCAGAGTTCTATGATCTCCTTTTTTCCGGTGAAAATCAGTTTTCTGTTGACTGCGGTTATTTTCAGGGCACAGTTGTCCTGGTCTTCGAATCTGCGCCGTCCTTCGAGACTGCGGTATTCGGTGAAGTGGTTTCCTTGGTCGAGGATGTCTGCGGGGGTGCAACAGTAGTCTAAGGCGAGCTGGCGGCTTAGTTGTTGGATGTATTTCATCGTTGGTTCTCCTCCTGATTATAAAATTTCAGACATTACTGCTGTTCACACCTATTGTGTAACCAGACATTTTCTATGTAGGATTATAGCAGTCCTATCCCCTCCATTCAAGAGACTCGTTTAAAAGAATGTTATCTTATGCTCTGATACCAGATAATAACTTTTTACTTCTATCCTGCTATATGGTACAATAAGAAATAATCTGACGGATTGGAATTTGACAAAGGAATGTGATTGTATGAAGAAGAAAAGCATAATTGCAATATGTGCTGTATTAGTAATTTTAGTTTTGGCAGCAGTCCTTGTATTGACTGGAAACAGAGGAAATATATCAAATGTTAATCGTGTTGTTGGTTACTCTGCACTCTATGGTGAAAATTCAATCAATGAAGCATTTGATGTCATAGAGAAAAAATTTGCAAAAGATTTTGAAGGTTGCACACTTACAGAACTTCGCTATGACAAGGATGTTGAAAACAGATTTGCAGAAGAAATTGAAAAGTATCACAAAGAAAATAATCAATTGTGGGTATTAATCACTTATCAAAGAGATTCTGCTTCATCCACGCCTCAAGTTCTACTTTCGAACTTTTTGCCTGTGCAACACATTCCCTGTACTGACCCAAATACGGCTTTTCATCTAATCACAAAAAAAGCTGCAGTGTCTCCACTGCAGCTTTTCGCTTACATCTACTATTTTACTAACTCTTTTACTTTTGCTTTCTTACCAACGCGATCTCTTAAGTAGAATAATTTTGCACGTCTTACTTTACCCTGACGAACTACTTCTACTTTCTCACGTTCGGAGAATGTAACGGCCATGTTTTTTCTACGCCGACACCGTTAGAGATTTTTCTTACAGTAAATGTCTCACGGTTGCTTCCGCCCTGTTTTTTAAGTACAGTACCCTCGAATACCTGGATTCTCTCACGGTTACCCTCTTTGATCTTACCGTAAACTTTTACAGTATCACCAACACGGAACTCCGGTACTTCTGCTTTTAACTGTGCTGTTTCAATGTTCTTAATGATTTCACTTGCGTTCATTTTGTGACCTCCTGATAATTTGGATGTTCTTAATACGCGAATTCGTAACAGAGGACCATCTATTTTTATTCACAACTGTTATAGTATATCACATAAGTTTGTGATTGTAAACAAATTTTGGAATTTTATTTTAACGCCACTTTTTCCGCTCTTTTCTGTCAGCTCTGCACGCGCAAACAGATCCGGACGGCGTTCCTTCGTGCGGATGATCGACTGCTCCCTGCGCCATTCATCCACAAGTTTATGATTTCCGGACAGCAATACCGGAGGAACTTTTTTTCCCATCCACTCCTCCGGACGGCTGTACTGCGGGTACTCTAACAAATCTCCCTCAAATGACTCCGTAGAACCGGATTCATCATTTGTCAGCACCCCCGGCACCATACGGGAAATCGCATCCACCATGACCATCGCCGGAAGTTCTCCTCCGGTTAAGACATAGTCACCAATCGAGACATAGTCGGTCACGATCTCCTCTAAGACACGCTCATCAATCCCCTCATAATGTCCACATAAAAAAATCAGATTTTCTTCTTTTGCAAATGACTTTGCCGCCTGCTGTGTAAAAGTCGGTCCCTGCGGTGTGAGGTAAATTGTACGCGGTTTTGTCCCGATTTTATCGACGATCGATCTCCACGCATCATAGACCGGCTGTGCCTGCATCAGCATTCCTGCACCACCGCCATATGGATAATCATCCACCTTTTTGTGTTTATTGATCGTATAGTCCCGGATATTTACCGCCTCGATCGTAAGCAGTCCCTTTTCCGCTGCCCTGCCGATAATACTGGTATTTAATCCCTGCATGACCATATCCGGAAACAATGTCATAATGTAGAAATTCATGCTTCCTCCCGCCTGCTGTTTAAGTCTCTTAAGCCGTCAAGCAGATGTACCTGCATCGTACCGCCCTCGATGTCCACCTGTTTTACACAGTCTTTGATCGCCGGAAGTAAAATATCATCCGCACCCTCTTTGCTGATCACATAGACATCATTCGCCCCTGTCTGCAGTACATCAGTCAGCTCTCCCAAATCTTCCCCCTCATCCGAGATCATTTTAAGACCGATGAGATCTGCTATAAAATACTCATTTTTCTTTAACTTTACGGCATTTTCCCTGGTCACATAGAGACTTTTTTTGCGGAACATCTCCACATCATTGATATTGTCATATCCCTTAAACTTGAGTATTACCATATTTTTGAAGAACTTTACCCCGGCAATTTCCAATGCAAGGTGTTCTTTTCCTGTGTCTAAGATTACCTGTTTTAATTTTTTAAAGCGTGCCGCATCATCTGTGGTCGGAAATACCTTGACCTCCCCACGCACACCGTGTGTCGTTGTTATGACACCTACCTGAAGTAAATTCTCCATAAAATCTCCATTCCTGCGTGTGAAAAATCTTATTTTCATAAAATTTTTCATTCTGTTATTTGATCCAGATTACAACATTCTCAACCAGACCTGTTTTCTGATTTGTAAAATTAATCTGCACGGAACCACCCTTTTCCAGTTTGATTTTCTTTGAAGAAGATAGATAAGATGTACTTTTTCCAAGCTTGTCATAATAAGTAAATGATGTCATCTTCCAGCCTGTTTTTGCCTTTACATCAAACTTTAATGTTTTTTTGCTTCCAAGCTTATAATTATAAATATTGGTATTTTTAAACTGGTTTTTTATTTGTTTGTTTCCTATTTTATAATTTGCAACCGGATTACTCCATTTATAAACAGTCAGTTGTGATGTAAAAGTTGTCAGGAGCCTTCCTGTTTTTACCGTCACTTTAATCGTTGATTTTCCCACCTTTAACGGTTTGATCCGGACATTATTGTCACCTATTGAAATCTTTGCCACTTTTCCATTTGAACTGCTCACTTTTGTAATTCTTCCGTTCGATGGCATATTTTTCACTCTATATATATAAGTTGTACTTTTCTTTGGGCAGTATACCTGTGTCAGTTTTCCCCTGAAACTCATTTTCGTGGAAGCACCTTTACAGTATTCTTTTACGATATCTGCTGTCTTATCTGACTCATTATCTTCGGTAAATACTGTATAGTTTCCTGTGTCTGTCACTATTTCCCTGGCACTTGTCAATACCGGTATCTGTACAGTCAACAGTAATGTCAATAAAAATATAGAGCATTTTTTTGTAATATCTCTCATTTTTATCCCCCTCTATTCTTCTCTGATAGAAAAAAAACCGGCTGCACCATGTTCATGATCACGCCGGTTTACTGCGAAGATTACTGCATAATCTCCACAATCACTTTTTTTTCTTCTTTTGAGGCAGCAGCCTTCACAACAGAACGAATCGCTTTCGCAATACGTCCCTGTTTGCCGATTACCTTACCCATATCAGACTGTGCAACGCGCAGCTCTAATACGATTGCTTTTTCATTCTCGGTCTCAGTCACAACAACTTCGTCCGGGCAATCAACAAGTGCCTTGGCAATTACTTCTACTAATTCTTTCATAGGTCCACCTCACTGATCCTATTTCTCAATACCAGCATTTTTGAAAATTCTTGCTACGGTATCTGTTGGCTGAGCTCCGTTTGCTAACCATTTCTTTGCTAAGTCCTCATTTACATGATACTCGCTCGGATCTTTAGTCGGATCATATGTTCCAATCTCTTCGATGAACTTTCCATCTCTCGGGGATCTGGAATCAGAAACCACGATACGATAGAAAGGTGCTTTCTTCTGTCCCATTCTTCTTAATCTGATCTTTACTGCCATTACTTTCACCTCCTTAAATTTTTGCTGTTCATTTATTAAAAAGGAAGTCCTTTAAACATTCCCTTTTTACCTTTTTTCATCATGCCGGGCATCTGTTTCATCATTTTCTTCGCCTGGTCAAACTGTTTTACAAGACGGTTGACCTCTGCGATATCCACGCCCGCCCCCTGTGCGATTCTACGCTTTCTGCTCGGATTGAGCAATGATGGATTCTGTCTCTCCTCGACTGTCATCGAGAAAATGATCGCCTCAGTGCGTGCCATATTCTTCTCAGCCGCCTCCCTCGTCAATCTCAGGCATCTTACCGCCGCCAAGTCCCGGCATCATGCCAAGGATACTGGAAAGACCGCCCATTTTTTTCATCTGACTCATGGACTCTAAATACATCTCAAAGTCAAATTCATTCTTGCGCATCTTTTCTTCAAGCTTTTTGGCTTTCTCCTCGTCAAGCTCGTTCTGTGCCTTCTCAATGAGTGTCAGCACATCACCCATTCCAAGGATTCTCGATGCCATACGGTCAGGATAAAACTGCTCTAAATCAGAAAGCTTTTCTCCCATACCTGCGTAAAGAATCGGTTTGCCGGTCACCGCTCTTATTGAGAGTGCCGCACCACCTCTGGTGTCACCATCCAGTTTGGTGAGTACTACGCCGTCAATTCCGATCTTCTCATCGAAGGTCTTTGCAACATTGACTGCATCCTGTCCTGTCATGGCATCGACCACTAATATGGTCTGTGATACCGCAACATTTTCTTTTATCTGAATCAATTCGGCCATCATGTCCTCATCCACATGAAGACGTCCTGCCGTATCGATGATCAGCACATTAAAATCATTCTTTGTGGCATGCTCTACCGCAGCCTTTGCAATGTTCACAGGAGTATTTTTATCTCCCATGGAGAATACTTCCACTCCCTGTTTTTCACCGTTGATCTGTAACTGTTCAATCGCCGCCGGACGATATACATCACATGCTGCAAGCAGTACTTTCTTGCCTTTGGCTTTTAACTTTCCGGCAATCTTTGCTGTCGTAGTCGTCTTACCAGCACCCTGAAGACCTGCCATCATAATGATCGTCAGTTCTTTGCCCGGACGAAGTGCAATCTCTGTCGTCTCGGAACCCATCAGGCGGACCATCTCTTCGTTTACGATCTTGATGACCATCTGTCCCGGATTCAGTCCGTTCATCACGTCCTGTCCGATCGCACGCTCCTGCACATCTTTGACAAACTGCTTGACTACCTTGAAATTGACATCGGCCTCTAAAAGAGCCATCTTAACTTCCTTTAAAGCAGCCTTCACATCATCTTCTGTCAAACGCCCTTTGCTTCTCAGGTTTTTGAATACATTCTGGAGTTTTTCGGATAAACTGTCAAATGCCATCTATAGCTCCTCTAATATCTGGTTGGAGATCTGTTCGATCTCTTCTAACACTGCCTCGTCATGGTTCTTATAGAACTCTTTGGTCAACGTGTGAATCTTTGTCACCATACCTCTTGCGGTCTGGAATTTTTCGATCAGATGAAGCTTGCTCTCATATCCTTCTAAGGTCTTCGTACACCGCTTTACCATATCATGTACACCCTGACGGCTGATTCCTTCTTCATCCGCGATTTCACCGAGTGAGAGATCATTGAACACAAAATCTTCATATATCTTTCTCTGGTGTTCGTTTAAAAGCTCTCCATAGAAATCATATAGATACGCCTGTTCAATCTTTTCTTCCATCTCATATCCCAATCTGTACTCTCACATCAGCACCTTGCATAGATTATCATAAAAAAGAATGGGTGTCAAGCATTTTTTCTTGACACCAGTATTTATTTTTTCTTAAAACATGACTTTTTTCCTATAACAGTATTGACAACACTTTTTTTCCCTGTTTATAATGAGCTAAACCTAAAATAAAAACTTTTTTGCTTGCGTAAATCATGCGCAGGAATGGAGGTTCTCATGAAAAATAAATATCAGAAACCTGCAATTTATCTGACACCTGAACATACAGAAGGCATCTATCTTGCAAGCGGCGCAGCCGGTGCAGCCGGTTCCGTAACCGCAACCTATATGGGAGTATGGGACAGATGGGCAGGTGGCGGAAAAGGTCTGGTTGCCGTGAACTGGAATAACGTGGCAGGCAATGTCGCCCTGACACTTTCCTTTAATACACCGATCGATCAGGTCGAGGTTGCCGGATACTCTGCGTCTACTTCTATTTCTGGCAATTCCGTGACTGTCAGCTTTAACCCGGATGGCGGTTCTAGCTTCAATCTTGGTCTTCACGTAAATCACTCCGGTGCAGACATTAACGGCCTGGATATGACAGGTCAGTCTTACACAGTATCCTGACACTGACTATTTGGCCGCATACGCCGGACCACATATTGTACGAGCATACTGTTTCATAACAAATAAGGAATTTCGTTTTGCAATGAACGAAATTCCTTATTTTTTAACCATTTTTCATTTTATGATCCGGTTCTGATATCCGAAACGCAATTCTACAGACTTGCTCTGACTAATTTCGGTTTATAACCATTTTTCTCCAATGCTTTGATGATCTGATTTTTGTGATCTGTACCAAAACACTCTAAAGTAATACGAAGCTCCACGGCTGCATTACGGTTTGTGCTGACAAACTGATTATGCTCTAACTTGATCACATTCCCCTGCTCTGCTGCAATCGTTGCGGCTACTTTTGACAATTCGCCCGGCTTATCCGGAAGAAGCACGGATACCGTAAAGATACGGTCACGGAAAATAAGTCCCTGCTGTACCACGGAAGACATTGTGATCACATCCATGTTACCACCGCTTAAGATCGATACGACACGCTTATCTTTTACACCTAAATGTTTCAACGCTGCTACCGTAAGAAGACCTGAGTTTTCCACAACCATTTTATGATTTTCTACCATATCAAGGAATGCAACAACCAGTTCATCATCTTCTACTGTGATGATATCATCTAAATTCTTTTTGATATATGGGAAGATCTTGCTGCCCGGTGTCTTTACCGCAGTACCGTCTGCGATCGTGTTGACGCTCGGCAGAGTCGTTACTTTTCCTGCTTTGAAAGAAGCCTGCATACAGTTTGCACCTGCCGGTTCCACACCAATCACTTTGATCTTTGGATTTAACAGTTTTGCAAGTGTGGATACACCTGTTGCAAGTCCGCCTCCGCCGATCGGAACTAAAATATATTCCACAAGCGGCAGCTCTTTAAAGATTTCCATTGCGATCGTTCCCTGTCCGGTTGCAACTGCAAGATCATCGAACGGATGAATGAACGTATATCCTTTTTCCTCTGCCAGTTCGTAGGCTTTCTGACAGGCCTCGTCGTAAACATCTCCGCAGAGAACAACCTCTGCACCATAACTCTTGGTACGGTTTACCTTAATTAAAGGTGTCGTTGTCGGCATCACGATGACAGCTTTACATCCATAACATTTTGCTGCGTAGGCAACACCCTGCGCATGATTTCCTGCTGAGGCGGTAATGAGTCCTTTTTTACGCTCTGTCTCTGTCAGTGTGCTGATCTTGTAATAAGCTCCGCGCACTTTGTATGCACCGGTAAACTGCATATTCTCAGGTTTTAAATATACCTTATTTCCTGTCTGCTCACTTAAGAAATCTGAATATACCAGTTTTGTTTCTAAGGTGACTTCTTTTACTTTCTCACTTGCTTCTTCAAACTTGTCTAATGTTAACATCTGCATTCTCCTTCATCTGTTTATTGTTCTGCCTGATCTTTGATATCAAAAAGTGCGTTTACAAATTCATTAGAATCAAACTTCTGTAAATCCTCGATGGTCTCTCCGACACCGATATATTTGACCGGAATTCCAAGTTCGGAGTGGATTGCAACCGCAATACCGCCTTTTGCCGTTCCGTCCATCTTTGTTAGAATGATACCTGTGATCTCTGCCACTTCTGAAAATTGTCTCGCCTGTGCAAGTGCGTTCTGACCTGTCGTTGCATCTAAGACGACAAGAGTTTCGCGGTATGCATCCGGATATTCTTTTTCAAGAATACGGTTGATCTTTTTCAACTCTTCCATAAGATTCTTCTTATTATGAAGACGTCCTGCCGTATCACAGAGCAGTACATCCGCATTTCTTGCTTTTGCTGCTGCGACCGCATCATATACGATCGATGCCGGATCTGCACCTTCCTGTCCGCCGATCATCTCAACACCTGCACGGTTTGCCCATTCTAACAGCTGGTCTCCTGCTGCTGCACGGAATGTATCAGCCGCTGCAAGGACAACCTTTTTGCCCTGGTCTTTTAGCTTTCCAGCCAGTTTTCCAACAGAAGTCGTCTTACCGACACCGTTTACTCCGATGACAAGTACCACAGATTTTTCATTTTCAAAACGGTATGCAGTCTCTCCAACATCCATCTGCTCTTTGATGCTGTTGATCAGAAGTTCCTTGCACTCTGCCGGATCCTTGATCTTATTTTCTTTTACTTTTTCTTTGAGATTCTCGATGATCGCTTCGGTCGCGTTGACACCGATATCTCCCATGATCAGAATTTCTTCAATTTCTTCATAAAAATCATCATCAATACTGGAAAATCCACTGAAGATCGAATCAATTCCGGATACAATGTTATCTCTTGTCTTGCTGAGTCCGGAAACCAGACGGCTCCAAAATCCTTTTTTTTCTTCGCCCATACATCCTGCCTTTCTTATTTGTTCCAATCATTATTTGTCTAAATCATTTTCTATCAGATTTACGGAAACCAGTGTGGAAACACCCTTTTCCTGCATCGTGATACCGTAGAGACGGTCAGCCGCCGCCATCGTACCTCGTCTGTGTGTGATTACAATAAACTGTGTATTCTGCGTCAGCTTGTGCAGATATTTTGCAAACCGGGTGACGTTTGAATCATCCAGTGCCGCCTCGATCTCGTCTAACAGACAAAACGGTGAAGGCTTTAAGTTCTGGATCGCAAATAACAGTGCAATCGCTGTCAGTGATTTTTCTCCACCGGACATCTGCATCATATTCTGCAGCTTCTTTCCAGGAGGCTGTGCGATGATACGGATACCACACTCTAAGATATCCTCATCCTCCACCAGTTCCAGTGTACCTTTTCCACCGCCGAACAGTTCTTTAAATACGGTATCAAACTGTTTCTGAATCTCTGCAAATTTCTCCATGAACTGTTTGCGCATTCCCGTATCAAGCTCCTCGATGATTCCGATCAACGTTTTCTCTGCTTCGATCAGATCATCATGCTGTGTTTTTAAAAATTGATAACGCTCTGAGATCTCCTTATAATCCTCGATCGCATTGACATTGACGTCACCGAGCTTTCGGATCTCATCCTTAATCTGTGCGATCATTTTCTTTAATGTAGAAAGATCGTCATAGGTATCATCCCGAAGATCCATTGCAGCGTGAAGCGTCAGTTCATATTCCTGCCACATATAATTGGTCTGGTATTCTCTCGCATCATTTAGCTTTTCACGCTGACTGTTCAGACGGAATACTTCCTTATCAAGTTCCGAGATCTGATTGGATATCTCCTCACGCTTCCGGAAAAATCCTTTATGTGAAGCTGACAGTTCTTCTTTCTTCTGCGTATAATCTTTTAACTGCTGTTCGAAAGCGGCATGCGTATCATCCGATACACGGATCGTCTTTTTTAATTCCTCGATCTCTGCCATCTTCTGTTTTGCTTCTTCTTTTGCATCCCCTGCCTGCGTGATCAGCGTTTCCCTGTCCTGTGAAAATCTTGTGATCTCACTCTGAATACGCGAAATATTTGACTGCGCAAACTCCGCTTTCTGACGGATACCGGCTTCCTCTAAAGCAATCTTTGAAACAGTTTCCGCAGCTTCCTTCTCCTTCGTCTGATATTCCTCGAAACGTTTCTGGAAGTCCTCGTTTTCCTGTCCGATCTCTTTTTCACGAACCGCTGCAGCTCAATCTCTGCCGCTATCTGCGCTTTATTGTTTTCAAGCTCTGCAAGCTGCTCCTCGATCTCTGCCCGCTCCGCGTGCAGACCGGCAAAAACTGTTTCTCTCTCGTTTTTCTGCTCTGTGGCGCGGTCTAAGTTCATTTTTGCCGTGTTCTGAAGAATGTACTGTTCCTGCAGTTTCTCCTTGCCGCTTTCCATATCTTCTTCTAACAGTGACTGCGCCGTCTTAATATCCTCTAAGCGGTCTCTCGATTCTTTGATCTGACTCTGCAGAGAAGCAACAAGTGTTTCAGTTCTTCTACCTCACGTCTTCTCGCAAGAAGATTGCTGGTATTTTTAAATGCACCACCGGTCATGGAACCGCCCGGATTTAAGCATTCGCCCTCTAGCGTTACGATACGGAATGAATAGCGGTATTTTCTTGCCAGAGCAATCGCGTCATCGATCGTCTCGGCAACAACTACCCTGCCGAGCAGATAATTCGTCACGCCATCATATCTGGCATCATTTTTCACCAGGGTACTTGCAAGTCCGATCACGCCCCGCTCCCGCAGTGCTTCCTGATTCTTAAACCCGCCACTGCCATTCACACTCGTGAGCGGAAGAAATGTTGCACGCCCATACCGGTTCTGCTTCAGATACGCGATCATCTGCTTTGCTGTCTCTTCATCCTCCGTGACGATATTCTGGATACTTCCGCCTAACGCAGTCTCGATCGCAACCTCGTATTTTTTCTCAACCTGAATCAGATCTGATACGACACCTAAAATTCCTTTGTGTCTGTCTTTCTGTTCCATTACACGGCGGATACTGTTTCCATATCCGTCATAGCGTTCTGCAATGTTTTTTAATGTCTCTAACCTGGACTGTTCTTTATGATATCTGGTGACATCCTGCTCTAACTGCTGGCTCGTCTGCGAATATTTTCTACGCCACTCACGGTTCTTTTCTTCCATTGCGGCTGCAGATTCCTTTAACTCACGGATCGTTTCATTGACATCATCTAATTCCTGTTGATAGGCAGCCAGCACATTGTCTAAATCTTCTTCCTCTGTCTTTCTGGCAAGAAGTCTCTGTGTCAGTTTCGCTTTCCGGATGTTGATCTGCTCTGCCATCGTATCAAAACGCTGCTGTCTCGCCTTAACGGATGCCTTGTTGTTAAGGAGTTCGATGATCTCACTCTTTCCGCGTTCGATCCCGTCACTGCATTCTTTCATTCCATTGCGCAGCTCATCTAATTCTTTTTCAGCAGCCTGCTTTCTCTCCGAAATCCCCGCTAATGCCTCTAACAGTTCCTCTCGTTCCCTGCCATAAACATCTTTCTGCGCAAGGCGATCCTGTGTGTCTTTTTCGATGGAATCAAGTCTGTCTTTTAAATGCTCGTCCGTCATTTCTGCCGTGTGGATCTGTTCTTTTAAGACGTTGATCTGTCCTTCTAACTTTCCTTTTAAAACAGTGGAACCGCTTAAATTTTCGCGTACCTCACCGATTGCCTGTTCTAACTGTTCGATCTCCGATTCCATGCGCTCATATTCTGTCTTTACCTGCTCATAAGAATCTTTTGACTCATGTAACTGTGCTTCCGCAATGCCGCATTTTTCGCCCACTTCATGAAGCTGTCCGTCAATGCGTGTCATCTCCATCAGAAACATGTTGACGTCATATGTCTTTAATTCTTCTTTTTTCTTTAAATATACACGCGCTTTTTCAGCCTGTTTTTCTAACGGGCCGACCTGGCGTTCCAGCTCGCTTAAGATATCATTGACACGAACTAAATTTTCACGTTCATTTTCTAACTTTTTCTGTGCAGTCGCCTTGCGCTTTTTATATTTTACAATTCCGGCTGCCTCGTCAAAAAGCTCACGCCGCTCCTCGGGTTTACCATTTAAAATTTTCTCAATCTGTCCCTGTCCGATAATGGAATATCCTTCTTTTCCGATACCGGTATCATAAAACAGCTCGGTCACATCCTTCAGACGGCAGGTATTGCCGTTGAGCAGATACTCACTCTCCCCGGAGCGGTACACGCGCCTCGCAACCGTGACCTCCTCATAATCCACCGGCAGTTTATGGTCCGCATTGTCAAGTGTGATCGCAACATAAGCATAACTGAGTGGTTTACGGTTTTCCGTTCCTGCAAAAATAATGTCCTGCATACTGGCACCACGCAGCTGCTTGGCGCTCTGTTCACCAAGTACCCAGCGCACTGCATCCCCGACATTACTCTTGCCACTGCCGTTTGGCCCGACAATTCCAGTGATCCCATTATGAAAATCAAAAACGATCTTGTTCGCAAATGATTTAAATCCCTGCACTTCAATACTTTTCAGATACATACTAAACCTCATTCTTGCGCTGACTTTTGCGCATAATTACAGTTTCGGTTTCAAAAGCAAAAGTGCCTGGTAGGCAGCTTCCTGCTCTGCCGCTTTTTTCGTGTGTCCGGTTCCTGCGCCGATCACTTTATCTCCGATCCGTGCTTCGACCGAAAACTGTTTGTCATGGTCCGGTCCTTCTTCTGAAATCAGCTCGTAATGCAGACTCTCTTTATAATTGCCCTGCACAACTTCCTGCAAAATGGTCTTGCTGTCATAAAACAGCTTTTTGTGCTCGATATCTGTCAGGATAAACTTATGTATAAACTTCTTTGCCGGTTCAAAACCACCATCTAAATAGATAGCTCCAATCACAGACTCTAAAGCATCCGATAAAATTGATTTACGTTTTCTTCCACCTGTCTGGTTTTCACCCTTGCCAAGCAGCAGATAATCGCCAAGATCCATCTCTCTGGTACAAAGTGCCAGTGTAGGCTCACACACAATACTCGCACGGAGTTTTGTCAGATCTCCCTCCGGCAGATCCGGATAATTGCGGTATAAAAAATCACTCGATACGATCTCTAAAACCGCATCCCCTAAAAACTCCAGTCTCTCATTGTCAGAATGTTTTTTCA